>ERZ860710.887-NODE-887-length-16645-cov-3.012538_pt1 | contig 16645 bp, 17 predicted proteins | sample MGYA00509974_ERZ860710 | MGnify/ENA primary metagenome ERZ860710 (study PRJEB30046, sample SAMN00715261) | human gut metagenome | study: EMG produced TPA metagenomics assembly of the A metagenome-wide association study of gut microbiota in type 2...
CTACTGTGAGAGTCTGATATTTTTTATGTAGATTTGTCGATAATTTGTAAGATCAATGCAAACAGAACATACACTTTTTACTGTCTGATGAGAAAGCTACTGAAATATCTGCTGTTGGGCTTCTGTGCTTTGTTTTTAGCGGGCAATGCCACTGCTGCTACTGATGCTGCCGATCAGGTCGGAGAGGATACCGCTTTACAGGGGAAAATCATCCAATCTTTCTGTAACAGTCTCGGCTTTAATGTGCTGGAAGAAAAAGACAGTAGTTTTGTATATGCCGATAGTCTGTTGGATATACTCGAATTGCATGAACAATTTGATTCCTATTTTGAATTGTCCCGAATTATAATAAAATCTCAAATACTCAAAGGGAAGATGGGGATGGCAATTGCCCATAGCGACAGAATGTATTCCAAGGCCAGGGTTTTGAAAGATGTTTTGGGCATGGCCCTTTCTCTCAATGCCATCGGTGAAATTTATACCGCTATTGGAAGGGAAAGAGAGGCAGGTGATGCTTATGAGCGTTCGTTGGCACTTTTTGAAGAGTATGGTGGGGGTGAAACAATGAAAAAAATATTGCTGGTGGAATTGGCCGAATACAATCTGCGTATGAAGGATATAGGAGCGATGGCTAAATATGTGAGGTTGTTAAATCAGTATTCTACTGACAGCCAGTCTGAATTGGAGCAGACGGTGATGTCTATTTTTAATGCATATTATAAGATCCATACAGGAGCATTGGAAGAGGCCGATAGCTACTTGGAAAAAGTACGGAAGCAGCAGGACAAGTTAATACCCGGGCTTTTGGAATATTTTCTGGTGGCAGAGGCTTACTATCTGGAACAGAGCAATGCGCTGGAAAAGGCTTTGGAAATGACGTCTGCGGTGGTGAAGCCCGGCGGGGTGATTTTGTGCGAGCACCCGGCGGATGAGGAGCTGCCCGCCCAGGCGGGAGATTTTGTCAAGCGGAGGGACTACCGCCACGGCAAGATCCTCATCAGCTTATACCGACATAAGGATGTGGTTGGATCGTGACGACAGCAATTTGTCCCGGCAGCTTTGACCCTGTGACCGTGGGCCATGTGGATATTATCCGCAGGGCCAGGAAAATGTTTGACCATGTGATCGTGGCGGTGCTGGTGAATCCAACCAAGAACCCCAGTTTTTCTCTGGAGGAACGGATCGGGCTTTTGAAGAGGGCGACCAAGGAGATCGATGGCCTGGAAATCGTGGGCTTCGACGGCCTGCTGGCGGATTACGCCAGAACCCGGAAGGCCACGGTGCTGGTGAAGGGGCTGCGGGCGGTGTCCGACTTTGAGTATGAGTTTCAGATGTCTCTGACCAACAAAAAGCTGAACCCGGAGCTGGAGACAGTGTTTCTCACCACCTCGGCGGAGAATATGTATTTAAGCTCCAGTATCGTGAAGCAGATCGCTATGTTCGGCGGGGACATTTCCGATTTTGTCCCGGCTTGCATTTTAAAGGATATCCAGGATAGACTTTGTAAATAAGGAGTGTGAAAGCAATGAACGTTTCATCCCTTTTAGATGAATTGGACGAGATGATTGACAGCGCGTGGAATATGCCCTTAAGCGGCGGGAAGGCTCTGGTGGACGCGGAAAGAGTGCGGGAAATTGTGGATAAGATTCGTTCCAGCCTGCCGCAGGAGATTCGTCAGGCTAAGGCGATTGTCAGCGACCGCTCTCAGATCATCGCCGACGCGAAGCGGGAAGCGGAAACCGTGGTGAGGGTAGCCGAGGAGCGGGCCCGGGTGATGGTGAACCAGGATGAGATCGTGCGCCAGGCCCAGGCAAGAGGCAGCGAGCTTTTGAGTCAATCCCAGACCAAGGCCAGAGAAATCCGCCGGGCCGCCAACGAATATGTGGACGACCTGATGAAGCGTACGGACGAACAGATGACCGCCAATTTAGCGGAGCTGAGGAAAACCCGGCAAAATCTGAAGGCGTCTCAGAGATCGGGCAACCAGTAAGAAGAATCCATTCCAGAAAGCAAGGCGAAGGCTATACGAGCGCTGGCAAGGCCGGCGCTGTACCTGTTTAATGAGAAAACTCCCGGCAGTATTGATTTACTGCCGGGAGTTTTTTTGCCGAAGGGGCGGCGGTTTAAATTTTTAAGTCAAACTGGAAGCGGAATAAGTCCAGCGCGGTTTTGTCAGAGGGACGGCCTGAAATAGGGCTTGTTTTTGGTTATGAAAGAGCCGGTGCGGAAATACCCGGCTCATGGCCTTATGCCGCCGGCTGGCTGAGCCCCAAAAACAGGAAAGCTGCCTGGCTGCTCAAAACGGACGGTTTATCGGTTTAATCGTCCGGTAGGCAGCCTTCTAAGCGCTCCAGCTGCTTTTGCCGCAAAGCGTCCAACAGGCTGCCGCCGATGTCCACGCAAACGCAGCTTTGGCATACCCCTTGCAGGCTTAAGCTTATGTTTTCCAGCAGGCAGGTATCATCCTGCCAGTATAAGCAAAAATTATTTTCACAGCAGATCATAAAAGCCCTCCTAATGGGTAAAGTTACCATTATACCGTTAATATTAGTCCTTTTATATTGTTTTGTCAACTATGTACACATAACTTAGAGCGGTTTCAATGATAGCCTTGAGTTAACGGTATATTGTTAACAAAGGGTGGTTTTATGACAATCTCTCAAGCGATAGGTGAAAGAATACTGTCTCTTTGCAAGACTCGCAATATTACAGTAAATCATCTAGCCGATATGTCTGGAGTGTGGCAGTCTACATTAAGTGAAATTGTAAGAGGCGTCAGCAGAAATCCACGAATTAAAACCTTATATCAAATTGCGACTGGGTTTGGTATGACTTTATCCGAGTTTCTGGATTTTCCGGAAATGAACGAGGTAGAATTTGACGACTTTAATTAAAGCGACAGTTTTATTTATGGAGGAGAAGAACTTGACTAGTTCGGAGGCGCTTCGGAAGAGAATTTCTGAGCTTTGTAAAAGGAGAAATATAACGACCAACCATTTAGCAGATATGGCGGGACTTCGCCAGTCTACTGTAGATGCGGTGGTTCGTGGAGTCACTAAAAATCCCGGCTTTCAGACAATTTATAAAATAGCCCTTGGCTTCGGCATGACCTTATCCGAGTTTCTGGATTTTCCAGAAATGAACGAGGTGGAGTTCGACGATTTTAATTAACATAACAATTGACATAACCATCTTTCAGCCGCGAAATCCCCGGACGGATCCGATCCGCCCGGGGATTTCGTGTTTTTTCGCGAAAATTCCGCGAAAACCGGGCGCTTTTTTACCAGAAATGATTTCCAATTATGAACAAGTTGAAAAAGCACTTGCAATTTACATAATCATGCTTTATAATTTATTCATTAAGTGGTGAAAGGTGGGGGAAAGTAGAGGAAAGTGAAATATATTTCTTCTGTTTTCCCAAAAAGTGGCGGCTATGTTGATCGGCGAGTACCAACATAATATCGATTCCAAGGGCCGCGTCATCGTGCCCGTCAAATTCCGCGAGGATCTGGGAGAATGCTTTTACGTAACCAAGGGCCTCGACGGCTGCCTTTTTGTACTTTCCGGGGAGGGCTGGAAGGGGCTTCAGGAGAAGATCCAGTCCATGCCTCTCTCTAAATCCAGAGGCCTTCAGCGGTTCTTTTTCTCCGGCGCTACCGACGTGGAAACAGACAAGCAGGGCAGGATCTTGATTCCGCAGCCTTTGCGGGATCACGCGGGACTGACCAAGGATGTGACCTTTGTCGGCGTATCCAGCCGGGTGGAGATTTGGGACACCAGCCGCTGGAACCAGGTAAACGGCGAGCTGACGGAAGAAAGCATTGCCGAGGCCATGGACGAGCTGGGAATTTAGCGTTGTCCGCAAGGCTCGGCGGCTTGAATCGCAGCAATGGAAAAATGCTATCCGGAGGCTGCCCGAAAGGCAGGCCGCGAATGCTTTGAAAAGGCTGTGATTTCCGAAGAGACAAAAGCCGGAAAAGGGCCTGCGGGAAAGGATTCTGATAAAGAAAGGCGGCGGCCGGTTTGGCTTGCTATCATTTACCGGTACTGCTCCGGGAGACCATCGAGGGGCTTGCCGTGAAGCCGGACGGCGTTTATGTGGACGGCACGGCCGGCGGCGGCGGACATTCAGAGGCCATCGCCAAGCGGCTTTCCACAGGCAGGCTGATTGCCATCGATCAGGACCCGGACGCTATCGCGGCCGTCACCAAACGGCTTGCCGATTACCCGGGGGTTACTGTTTGCCGGGCGAATTTCTCTCAGATGGAGGAGGTTGTCCGAAGCCTCGGCGTTGACAGCGTGGACGGCGTGCTGATGGATATCGGCGTTTCCTCTCACCAGCTTGATACCCCGAAACGGGGATTTTCCTATCACAGCGACGCTCCCCTGGATATGCGTATGAGCCAGGAGGGCCCCGGCGCGGGGGATCTTGTCAACAGCCTGCCCTGGCAGGAGCTTGCCGAAATTCTCAGCCGGTATGGCGAGGAGCGGTTTTCCAAACGGATCGCCCAAGGAATTGCGGCGGCCCGGGAACAGGCTCCCATTGAAACGACCTTTCAGCTTGCGGAGATCGTGAAAAACGCCTACCCCGCGGCGGCAAGACGAGATGGACATCCCGCAAGAAAGACCTTTCAGGCGCTGCGGATCGCGGTCAACGGAGAATTGGACAGGCTTTCCGAGGGGCTGGACGCCGCGTTTTCTCTGCTGAAGCCCGGAGGACGCCTGGCGGTGATTACCTTCCATTCCCTGGAGGACCGCTTGGTAAAGCGGAGAATGGCCTCCTGGTGCCAAGGCTGCACCTGCCCGCCGGATTTTCCGGTGTGTGTCTGCGGCAAAACGCCCAGCGCTGAGCTGGTAACCAGAAAACCGGTGGAGGCGTCTGAAACAGAATTAGAAAAAAATCCAAGAAGCAGAAGCGCGAAGCTGCGGGTCTGTATTCGATTAAAATAATAAAAAAGATATATCACAGCAAGGAAGTGAAAAACGGTGGCAAATCAAAACGAAGCATACGATTTTTCCCTGTTTGAACCCTCTCGAAAAGAGCAGGAGCAGCAGCGGCCGGCGCCTAGCAAGCAGCCGAAAAAGAAAAACAACCTGATCAGAATTTCAGAAGAGCAGCTGGAAAAAAGCCGCCGGATCAAATATAAGCCCACTACCGTCATCGGCGGAATCCTGTTTTCCCTCATCGTCCTCACTATTATGGGAACCATGATTTTAAGCCAGGTGCAGCTCACGGAGCTGACAGAGAACATCAACGACGCTAACGCGCTCTTGGCGGAGCAGCAAAGCATTACTACCCAGCTTCAGGTAAAGGTGGAATCTCAGCTTTCCCTGCGTTCTGTGGAGGATTACGCCCAGAACCAGCTGGGGATGCAGAACGCCGCCAACAACCCGATCACGTATATCAGTCTGGCGAACGGCGATAAGGCGGAAATCATCCAGCCGGAGGAGAAAAGCTGGCTGGATACCATTGCGGACGCGATTTCCGGCCTGTTGTCATAACCGGATAAGTTTGGCATAAGATTGAAACAGGAAGTTTCAAGGTACGGAGAGTTGAGATAGGATTTATCTTAACTCTCATTTTACTATGTGGAGGAATTTCTGCCGATATAGGAGGTAACCAATGGCAAAGGGTAATACGGTGAGATTATGGCGCAGATCCCTGATCGTGCTGATGGTGATGCTGATTGCAGGCTTCGGCCTGCTGATTTTCCGGCTGGTGCAGCTTCAGATTGTGGAAGGAGAAACCCTGCAGAAGGGAGCGGTGAGCCAGCAGCTGAAGGATACCACGATCAGCGCTAAGCGGGGTACCATTTACGACTGCAACATGAAGCCGCTGGCCCAAAGCGCCAATGTGTGGACGGTGGTTCTGGAGCCCGCGTATTTGACGGATAAAGAGGATCAAACGCTGGTGGCTAACGGCTTGGCAGAAATCCTTGGGATGGAAGCCCAGGACATTATGGATAAAATGAATCCCAACTCCTACTACACCATATTAAAGAAAAAGGTGGAATCCGACGTTAAGGATGCCATTCTGCAATTTAAAACTGATAATGAAATAACAAATGGTATTCGATTAATAGAAGATTACAAAAGGTATTATCCCTACGGCGCCTTTGCCTCAGCGGTGCTTGGATGCGTCGGAGGAGACAACCAGGGCCTTGCGGGCCTGGAGGCCTATTATGACAGTACCCTTACCGGAACGGCAGGCCGGCTGATTACGGCCAAAAACGCCATCGGCACCGATATGCCCTACGATTACGAGCAGCTGGTGCCGGCGGAGGATGGCTACAGCCTGGTGCTGACCATCGACGAGACCATCCAGCACTTTATGGAAAAATATTTGGAGCAGGGCATCATTAATAATGATGTTCAAAACCGTGCCGCCGCCATTATGATGAATGTAAATACCGGTGAGATCTATGGCATGGCGGTGAAAGGGGATTTCGACCCTAACGACCCCTTTACTATCGTGGATCAGGACGTACAGAAGGCCATAGACGCCTTGCCGGAGGACCAGCAGGACGCGGCTACCAGCGAGGCAATCCAGCAGCAGTGGAGAAATAAGGCGGTCAGCGATACCTATTACCCCGGCTCTGTGTTTAAGATCATCACCTCGGCTATGGGCCTGCAGGAGGGCGTAGTGGATCAAAATTCCACTTTTGTTTGCACCGGCGCCCAGATGGTGGAAGGATATCCCAGGCCCATCCATTGCCATGTGACTTCCGGACACGGAACGCAAACCTTCCTGGAGGCGCTCTGCAATTCCTGCAACCCGGCGTTTATCCAGCTGGGACAGAAGGTGGGCGCTGAGAAGTTCTGGGAATATTACCAAGCCTTTGGCTTTTCCGAGCCCACCGGCATCGACCTGCCCGGCGAAGCCACGGACATCTTCTTTTCTTCCGACGGCTCGATGACGAACGCCGACCTGGCTGTAGCCTCCTTTGGACAGAATTTCAGCATCACTCCGATTCAAATGCTCACCGCCGCCGCTGCCGCGGTCAACGGCGGCAAGCTGGTGCAGCCCCATGTGGTGAAGCAGATTTTAGACAGCGACGGCAATATTGTCCAATCCGTGGGCACTACCGTAAAACGCCAGGTAATCTCTGAAGAGGTCTCCAAGGAGCTGTGCCAGATGCTTCAGACCAACGCCACCATCGGTTCGGGCAAAAACGGTTATGTGGCCGGCTTCCGAATCGGCGGAAAAACCGGCACCTCTGAAAAAATTGCCGACGATAACGCCAGCGATACGGGAGAGGATACGTATATCGCTTCCTATTTAGGCTTCGCCCCCGCGGATAACCCCGAGGTGGTAATGCTGGTGTACTGCGATAATCCCCAGGGCCCCAGCTATTACGGAAGTTATGTGGCGGCGCCTATTTTCCGGGATGTTATGGAAGAGGTTCTGCCCTATCTGGGCATTGAGCGCCAGTACACCGACGAGGAGCTGGCAAAGCGGGATGCGGAAACCCCGTCGGTAACCGGGCTGCCTATTGAGGACGCTAAAACCACCCTGAACAATTCCAGCCTGGGCTTCAGCGTGCTGGGAGATGGGGATACCGTGGTGCAGCAGATCCCCGAAGCGGGCCAGCCTGTGCCGCAGAACGGCACCATTGTGCTGTATACCGACCAGCAGAGCGTCCAAAACAGTACGGCTACAGTCCCCAATTTAGTGGGGCTGTCGGCCGCCGAAGCCGTAGCGGCGGCGGAAAACGCCGGCATCAATATCAAGATCAGCGGAAACTCTGAGGGGGCCGGTGCGGAGTCAGTGAGCCAGAGCGTCGCTGAAAACACCCAGGTCAGCAAGGGAACTGTGGTAACGGTGGAATTTGTCGTGCCGGATAACGTGGAGTAACGAAGGATTCGCGGGAATTTTGGCCGGAGACTGCCGGGAAGATTCATAATTTATAAAATTTGCCGGCAAAATCCGCCAAATTTTTCTATGACGGCGGAGGCTCCCTATGATATAATCAAAGTTGGTTTTACGAAAGAACTTTGATGATTTGAGAGGCAGGAGAAAAGCATGAATGGAGTTTGGGCATTGATCGCCGCGGTAATCGCTTTTGGCATCACTGCGATCATGGGAAAATGGATGATCCCATTCCTACATAAAATCAATTTTGGGCAGACCATCCGTGACGAGGGTCCCAAATGGCATAAGAAAAAGCAAGGAACCCCTACTATGGGCGGGATTATGTTTATCATAGGAATCCTGATCGCTACTGTCGTGGCAGTGCCTTGTTACTGGCAGATCAGCAGCGACAATGTGTTTCAAATGTCCGAAACCGGCCTGATGGCGACAAAGATCTTCGCCGGCCTTTGTCTGGCCCTGGGCTATGGCCTGATCGGCTATTTGGACGACTATATTAAAGTGGTGAGAAAGCGTAATTTGGGCTTGACAGTCAAGCAAAAGCTGATTCTCCAGTTTCTGGTGGCGGCCGCTTATTTAGCGGCGATCTACCTTTCCGGCGGTACCGGCACCACGGAGATCCCCTTTGTGGGCCTGGTGGACCTGGGATGGGCTTATTGGCTCATCGCGGCGGTTTTGATCGTCGGCGTGGTGAACGCGGTGAATTTCACCGACGGCATCGACGGCCTGAACGGGTCGGTAACCTTCTTTTTTGCCGTGTTTTGTATGGTGATTTCCAGCTATCTCTCCATGTTTGGTCTGAGCATTATGGCCGCCGCCGTGGCCGGCGGATGCCTGGGCTTTCTCCTGTGGAACTTCAACCCCGCTAAGGTATTTATGGGGGATACCGGCTCGTTGTTTTTAGGCGGCGCGGTATGCGCCCTTACTTTTGGCATGGACCTGCCCATATTATTGATTCCTTTGGGCATTATATATTGGATGGAAATCGGCTCTGTCATGCTCCAGGTAACCTATTTCAAGCTGACCCACGGAAAACGCCTGTTTAAAATGAGCCCAATCCACCACCATTTCGAACTGTGCGGATGGAACGAGGTCAAAATCTGTGTTGTGTTCAGCTTCATCACCATGATCGGCGGTATTGCTTCTATGCTTTTGGTGTTCTTCGGCGTCTAGGGCGCAGACCTGAGAGCTTCCGTGTGCTGAAGCGGAAAAGCCTGGGCTGGAAGTGGGCGCAGGGCCCTTCTTTCCTCTTGACGCTTCCTGTTCTTGTGCGTCTGAATAACGATTCTGAAAATCCCAGAAAGGCGGTTGTCTATGGAAAATAAAAAAATCAGCAGCCAGTATCCTTCCCGTTCTTACGGCAATAGACAGCAGCCTGAGAAAAAGGTTAAAAAGGCGGAAGACCAGAACATTTTTGCCCGGTCCGGCCGGGCGGTGAAGAAAAAGTTCCGGATTTTTTCCATTCGGGCAGGCATGGATATGCCCTTTTTCCTGCTGATTATGGTGATTCTCTGCATCGGCCTGGTGATGCTTTTTTCCGCGAGCTACGCAAACGCTTATTATGTTTACGGCGACAGCTATTATTTCATCAAGGACCAGGCGCTGTTCGCGGTGCTGGGGATCGTTATCATGATTTTGGTCTCCTATTTCGATTATCATCATCTTCATAAATTCGCCATGCCGGTTTTAGGCGTTTCTTTCCTGCTGTTAGTGGTGGTACTGTTCCAGCCCGCGATTAATCAGGTGCACCGGTGGGTGCAGATCGGCACCTTCAGCTTTCAGGCCTCGGAGGTTACCAAATTTGCCATTGTCCTTTCGTTCGCTCATCTGATTTCCATCAATTTCAAGCGGATGGATACCTTCCGCTATGGGATTTTACCCTATTTGATCATTCTGGTGCCGACGCTGTTGCTTTTAGCGGCGGAGCCTCATATTTCCTGTATTGCTATTGTAGTGCTGCTGGCGGCGGGGATGCTGTTCATCGGCGGCGTGAAGCTTCGGTGGTTTGTGATCGCTTTGTCTATGATTGTCGGGGCCATTTTGTATCTGGTCATTTTCACCGATAACTTTTCCTACGCTAACGAACGCATTTTAGGCTGGCTGGATCCCTTTAATGAGCAGATCTGGCAGGAAACCTGGCAGACTAGGAATTCCCTCTATGCTATCGGCTCGGGCGGCCTGTTGGGGCTGGGGCTGGGAAACTCCAGGCAGAAATACCTTTACCTGCCGGAGCCCCAGAACGACTTTATTTTCGCCATCGTCTGCGAGGAGCTGGGGTTGATCGGCGCTTTGATTATTATCATTCTGTTCGCTTTGCTGGTCTGGCGCGGCATCAGCATCTCTCTGAAGGCAAAGGATAAGTTCGGTTCCCTGCTGGGGATCGGCCTTTCCGCCCAGGTGGGGCTCCAGGTGATTTTGAATATCGCCGTAGTGACCAACACCATTCCCAATACGGGAATCAGTCTCCCGTTTTTCAGCTCTGGGGGCACGTCCCTGGTGATTCTGCTGGCCCAGATGGGCGTGGTGCTGTCCATTTCCCGAACGTCGATGATCGAAAAGGGGTAGCGCCCCTGGCCGGGCTTCCGTTTTTGCTCCGTTCCTTTCAGCGGGAAAGCGCTGCTGGGCGTGAAGGCTTAAGGCTCCGGCGGCCTGGAGAGCTTTTAACATTGGAGCGCGTTCGGAAAGAGTTCTTTTATAGTAAAACGATGCCAGGCATGTTGTCCTGGGGGAGGTAGTGATATGAAATTATTGTTAGCGGGCGGCGGCACCGCGGGCCATATCAATCCGGCGCTGGCCATCGCCGGCTATGTTTGCCAGCGGGAGCCGGCCACGCAGATCCTCTACGTGGGAGCCAAGGGCGGCATGGAGGAGAGATTGGTTCCTCAGGCGGGCTATGATTTTGAGAAGATCGAGATTTCAGGCTTTCAAAGAAAGCTGTCCTTTGAAAGCCTGAAAAAAAATGTCCATACCGTAAAGCTGGTGTTCTCATCCAGCAGAGAGGCAAAAAAAATTATCAGCCGGTTTCAGCCGGATCTCTGCATCGGCACCGGCGGCTACGTCAGCGGTCCGGTGATCCGGCAGGCGCAGAAGATGGGAATTCCCACTTTGATTCACGAGCAAAACGCTTTTCCGGGCGTGACCAATAAAATGCTGTCAAAGCACGCGGACCGGGTGATGCTGGCCATTGAGGACGCGAAGCGGCATATGGACCCAAACGCCAGCTTCACTGTCACCGGAAATCCGGTGCGGGGGCAGATCGTTACCTCTCAGAAGCAGGCGTCCCGGGATTACCTGCGCCTGGACAACCGTCCGGTGATTTTGTCCTTCGGAGGCAGCCTGGGGGCGAGAAAAATCAACGAGGCGGCAGCGGATCTGATCGCCTGGAGCTCCAGGGACGACCGGTTCCAGCATATCCACGCCTATGGGCAGTACGGAAAATGGTTCCCAGAGCTTTTGGGGAAAAAGGGCGTTGACCTAAAGGCCCACAAAAACCTGGACATCCGGGAATATATCAACAATATGCCGGTATGCATGGCGGCGGCCGACCTGGTGATCTGCAGGGCGGGGGCGATCACCCTGACGGAAATCCAGGCGCAGGGAAAGGCTTCTCTGCTGATTCCTTCTCCCAACGTCGCGGAGAATCACCAATATCACAACGCTATGGCGCTGGTCAGCCGGAACGCCGCCGAGATTCTGGAGGAGAAGGACCTGACCGGAGACTCTCTGATCGCGATGGTGAAAAAAATGATTTCTGACCCGATCAAGCTGAAGGAATACCAGGACAACGCCAGGGCCATGGCGATTTTGGATTCCAGCGAGCGTATTTATCAGGTTATCAAGGAAGTTTTAAAGAAAAATCAGAGCTGAAAGCATAGGCTCAGAAACTTTGCGTTCTTCCGCTTTCCGGCAATGCACCAGGTTTTTCCTTTTCGCATAGTATGGCAGTATCAGAAAAGGAAAGGGTGTATTGCTGTGTCGAAGCTGATGATAGAGGGTTCCCACTGTCTGGAAGGGGAATTGACGGTTCACGGCGCGAAAAACAGCGCCTTGCCGGTGCTGTCCGCTACTCTTTTATGCGACGGGGAAAGCCATATACATAACTGCCCCCGCCTGTCCGATGTTGACGCTTCGGTGGAAATCCTAAGGTATTTAGGCTGCCGGGTGGTCCGGGAGGGGGATACGGTGTCGGTAAATACCGATACCCTTTGCCGCTGCGATATTCCCGATCAGCTCATGCGGGAAATGCGTTCCTCCATCGTTTTTTTGGGCGCCGTCGCCTCCCGGATGGGAAAGGCGAAGCTTTCCTTTCCCGGCGGCTGCGAGCTGGGCCCCAGACCCATTGATCTCCATCTGAAGGCCCTGCGCCAAATGGGGATGGTGATCAATGAGTTTCACGGCTATCTGGACTGCTCCGTGCCGGCTAGGCTGAAGGGAACGTCGATTGCCCTGTCGTTTCCCAGCGTAGGCGCCACGGAAAACATCATTTTGGCGGCGGCGCTGGCGGAAGGAACTACTGTCGTTAACAATGCGGCCAGAGAACCGGAAATCTGTGATTTATGCGGCTTCCTGAATGCCTGCGGCGCAAGGATATCCGGCGCCGGCGAAGGCCGGATCGTCATCGAAGGAGTGGAAAAGCTCACCGGAACAGAGCATCATGTGATCCCGGACCGGATTGCGGCCACCACCTTTATGACCGCCGCGGCGGTCACCGGCGGCGACCTCTTGCTGAGAAGGGTGGTTCCCGACCATTTGTCCCAGGTTATTCCGATGTTCCAGGAGGCGGGCTGCCGCCTGCGGTGGGACGACGCGAACCTGCGGATACAGGCGCCCCAGCGTCTGCGGGCGGTCAAAAGCGTGAGGACCATGCCGTATCCGGGCTTCCCTACCGACGCTCAGGCTCCGATGATGGCGATGACCACGGTTTCCGATGGGATCAGCATTTTTGTGGAAAACATATTTGAAAGCCGCTATAAGCATGTCGGTGAGCTTTGCAGGCTTGGCGCTAATATCAAGGTGGAGGGCCGTGTGGCCATTGTGGAAGGCGTGCCAAGGCTGTTCGGAGCGTCGGTGGAAGCGCCGGACCTGCGGGGCGGGGCGGCGCTGATTGTGGCGGGCCTTGCCGCCGACGGGCTGACGGAGGTTTCCGGCCTGCGGCATGTGGACCGGGGCTATGAGGCGATTGAAAAAAGCCTGAACCAAATAGGAGCGAAGGTCAGCAGAATTTAAAGGATGTGGAACATGGGCACGAGAGAACGAAATCAGAATAAACAGCCAGTTCCCCGGGAGAAGCCCAGGAAACCGGCGGCCCGGAATTCCAGGCCGCCGGAAAAGCGCGCCCCACGGGGGCAGCCGGCGGCTCAAAAAAGCTCCCGGGGATCCGGAGGACGGCGGGCAGAGGCTGCTGTGGAAAAAAAAGAGAAAAAGCGGGTCTATTCGGCACGCAGAAATAAATACCGGAAGCTGAAAATCGGCGTTTTGTATACAGTGATGATTTTAGCGATTTTGACAGCGGGCATCGCCATCGGCGCGACAGTGCTCTTTAAAATCGATACCATTCAGGTGGTGGGGGAATCACGCTATGACCCCCAGGAAATCATTTCCTTAAGCGGGGTGGAAAAGGGGGAAAACCTGATTACCATTGATACCGCCGAGGGGGAAGCGGCGATTATGAGCCGAATGCCCTATCTGGAAACGGTGCGGATCAAACGAAAGATTCCCTCCACGGTAAACATAGAGGTCACAGAGGCCCAGGCTGCGGGGTGTATCGCCTACCAAAACCAGTATGTGATCATCAGCGGCTCCGGTAAGGTGCTGGAGCTTGCCCAGGCGCCACTGGAGGGTGTACCGGTGATTAAGGGCGCTGCGATCAAGGAGGCGGAGCTTTCTGAGGAGATTGTACTGGAGGATGAAACCGTCCTAACCCTGATTTCAGACATCGAAACCGCCAGAGCGGCGGCAGGCCTGGCTTCGGTGACGGAGCTTGATCTGACCAATCCGGTGAGCCCCACGATCACCTATGATGGAAGGATTATCATTAAGCTTGGCATGCCAACGGATTTGGAATATAAGCTGCAGACGACGGTGGCGGTGCTGACGTCGGAGGATATGAAAACCGCCCAGCGGGGCACTCTGGATGTGTCTCTCGCCGCGGATAAGGGAAGATCTTATTTCAAACCCGAGTACGGAACGGCATCCCAGGCCGGAACCAGCTCAGAGGCGGGCGTCCAAAGCGAAGAGGCTTCTGCTCAAACAGCCGCAGGCTCAGAGCTATCTTCAATACCTGAAAACATTTCCAGTGCGCCGGACGCATCCGACAGCGGCGCGGACCTGGCAAACACGGGAAATGATGGCGCGGAGCCTTCTTCGGGAGGCTAAGAGGATGCCGGCGGCCAAGGGCTGGACGGCGGGACAGGCTTCCAGAAAGGCGCGGCGGCAGGCTTGGCGCTGGAAGAATAAAATAATGGCTTGAAACGGGAAAAAAGGATTGAAATTCCCATGGAAAAGTGTTAAATTAATAAAAGAGTGTATCTAATTGGACAAGCGGTATTTCCGCGGCTTTCCAGGTACTGGAAATGTGTGAAAGAAATCAACAATACTTGAAAATATAAGAGAGTTTTAGGAGGAAAAGCTATGCCTTTTGAATTGGACAACGACTTTGAAAACATTGTACAAATTAAGGTGATAGGCGTTGGCGGCGGCGGCGGAAACGCCATTGACCGGATGGTCACTTCCGGCGTAAAATGCGTCGAATTTATCTCAGTGAATACCGACCGGCAGGCGCTGATTCGTTCTCAGGCGTCTCAGAAGATTCAAATAGGCGAGAAGATTACCCACGGAAAGGGAGCCGGTTCCAAGCCTGATATCGGTCAGAAGGCCGCCGACGAATCCAGAGAGGCTATCGCCGCGGCGATCCGCGGCTCGGATATGGTCTTTATCACCGCCGGTATGGGCGGCGGTACTGGCACTGGAGCGGCGCCGGTGGTAGCGGAAATCGCAAGAGATATGGGAATCCTGACGGTGGGTATCGTCACAAAGCCCTTTGCCTTTGAGGGAAAGCGCCGTATGGAACAAGCGGAAAAGGGCATTTCCGCTTTAAGAGAGCATGTCGATTCTCTTGTGGTGATCCCCAATGAGCGTTTAAAATATGTCAGCGAGGCTAAGATTACCTTGGCCAACGCTTTTGCGGTGGCGGATGATGTGCTTCGTCAGGGTGTGCAGAGCATCTCCGACCTGATCCTGCTGCCTGGAATTGTCAATCTGGACTTCGCGGATGTTACCGCTGTCATGAAGGATGCCGGCTATGCCCATATGGGCGTGGGCCGTGCCGCCGGCAAGGGCAAGGCCGAGGAGGCCGCCAAGATGGCCATTTCCAGCCCCCTGCTGGAGACCTCCATCAACGGCGCCAAGGGCGTCCTCATCAACGTCACCGGCTCCATGGACATCGGTCTGGAGGAGGTGGAGCAGGCCGCCACGCTGGTGCAGCAGGCGGTGCATCCCGATGCCCTGACCATCTTCGGCGCCACCTTCGACGAGGAGCTGGACGACGAGATCCGTGTCACCGTCATCGCCACCGGCTTCGAGAGCAATGACCAGCAGGAGGCCCCTGCTGCCCCCGCCGCTGCCGATACGCAGCAGCCTACGCAGGATGATGCCGCTGCCCCCGCCGCCGCCCCCCAGCCTCTGGACGAGGCCGAGGGCGAGAAGGCAGAGGAGAGCGATGTGGACCGTTCCTTCGACGAGATTTTGAAGATCTTCAGCCGTGGCGATAAGTTCTGATGTTAAAAAGGACCGCAGAAAGCTCTGCGGTCCTTTTTATGCTTTCTCATGGAGAGAACTCCCACAAGCTGATTGCTTCGGATTTTGGCAAGGCAACGAATTCTTAATTGACATATTGCATATATTATACAAAGTAATTGCACTATATTGACAAATGATGAGGGGCTTGATATATTGAAATTGTCAGTAGCCATCCATCCGTGGAATGGAAAGGAGATGACGATTTGTCTGAGATTTCTAAAAAGGATCGTTTTACGGTGCCGGCGGTCATCTGCCTGATTTGCAATGTGCTGCTGTTCATCCATCTCTGCGGTGCAGGGGCTTACGCTGGCGGCAATCTTCATTATGAGGCGGCCAACACGCAGATGGAACGGAATGAGGAATTTTTCCATCAGTTTTTCCTGTCGAATCATCTGATGGGGATTGCCGAAACCCTTGCCATGGTGGCTGCACTCATTGCCTTGCTGATGGTCATCCATGTTTGGTGGAAAAGTGCCGTGGAGCGCCGGACAAAGCTGCGGGATCTTTGCATTTTTAACGGTATCATCCTTCTGATTTCCGTCTATGAACTGGTGGCTCACGGCGGACTCACCGCCTACCGGGATGAAATGCCGCTGCACTATTTCGGTGGGCCTCCGGCCACGACCCTGCTGATTTGGCTGCCGTGTCTGGTACTGACTCTCATCCCCATGATCGTTTACTTCCGCACGAAGCGAATCACCCCGGCGGATTAAGAAATAAAAACCAGCCCCATCGTATCCATACGATGGGGCTGGTTTTTGCAGAGTGCAGCAAGCAATTTTCGTTATGTCGGAGCGCCGCCGCTCATCAGCCCCAACTGGTAAAAGGCCACGGCGCTGGCGGCGGCCACGTTCAGGGAGTCCACTCCGTGGGTCATGGGGATGCGGACCGTGTAGTCGCAGGCGGCGATGGTACCGTCGGACAGACCGTCCCCTTCGGTCCCCAGCACCACCGCCAGCTTCTCCGCCGCCATGAGCC
>ERZ860710.892-NODE-892-length-16581-cov-2.663076_pt1 | contig 16581 bp, 14 predicted proteins | sample MGYA00509974_ERZ860710 | MGnify/ENA primary metagenome ERZ860710 (study PRJEB30046, sample SAMN00715261) | human gut metagenome | study: EMG produced TPA metagenomics assembly of the A metagenome-wide association study of gut microbiota in type 2...
GTATTCATCTACTTTGGATGCGACGATTCCAAAGGGAAATTGTATCGGTATGGCAGCAGTTGTTACAACGGAGACATTCCAGGGACCGGTCATCGAGACGCAGTGTATCGGAAAGGTATACGGAGCAGACGATGGAGATATGTGTGACTGGAAGATTACGGGAGAACCGGACACAGAGTTTCATGTTGTAAAACCGGCAACAGTGGAACATACCTGTGCAACGATCGTTAACAGAATCCCGGCAGTGCTTCTTGCTCCGGCAGGACTGGTAACGATGGATCAGCTGGAGGAAATTGCATATCCGACCTATCCGATGGAATTTTATCTGTAGTTATATGCAGACTGTATTCTTCAGATGAAAAGAATAGGAAGAAAATAAGGTTAAAAATGAGATCCTGCTTTTTTAAGCAGGGTCTTTTTGCTACCTATTGCGAGATTCCTGCATAATATCTAAGTAAATATAAAGTGATGCAGGGAGAGAAAGGCGAAAAATCTGATCCTGAGTTACTGTTCAGTGAACAGTAACCATAAAATCAATTATCATGCAGAAGGGAACTTTATTGTACAGCATTTGTTGTAAAATAAGGACGGAAACAGCAGAATGGTGGCAGGAATCTTTTCACGGTTGATATAAAAGAGACGTTTATGATAAAATAAAAAAGTGGTGATAAGATTTTTGAACGATTTTCTTTCAGGGATTTTATTGCCTTTTTTAGTAAGTGAAAATAAAATGGATAAAAAAAGAGCCTGTATAGCAGGCTCATCCACACTCTGTGGGTCACATATGTGACGATTTGAAAAAATTCTTATTTGAACTTATGATGTAAATTAGTATGGTACTAACACAACTTTAGTATAAGAGTGAAAAAGATAAATGTCAATAGTTAGATTAAAGAAAAGAGTGCAAAGAAAAAGAAGCCAAAGAAAAAGGAACGAAGGAGAAAGTTTATGGGAAAAGGGTATTATGTAGGGCTTGATATGGGAACTGGATCTGTTGGATGGGCTGTAACGGATGAAAGCTATCAGATCCTCAGACGTCACGGAAAAGCAATGTGGGGTGTAAGACTTTTTGAAAGTGCTAAGACTGCGGAAGAGCGGAGAATGTTCAGAACAGGAAGAAGAAGACTGGACAGACGGGGATGGAGGATCGAGATTTTGCAGGAGATTTTTGCAGAGGAGATCAGCCGGGTTGATCCTGGATTCTTTCTGAGAATGAAAGAGAGTAAATATTATCCGGAAGATAAAAGGGATATAGAGGGAAATTGCCCGGAACTTCCGTATACGCTTTTTGTGGACAAGACTTTTACGGATAAGGATTTTCATAAAAAGTATCCGACAATTTATCATTTAAGAAAGATGCTGATGGAGACGGAAGATACTTTGGATATACGACTTGTGTATCTGGCACTGCATCATATGATGAAGCATCGGGGACATTTTCTTCTTTCCGGTGATATCAGTCAGGTCACGGAATTTAAAAATACATTCAATCAGTTTATTGAGAATATCAGAAATGAAGAGATGGATTTTGAAATTGAACTGGATGAAAGTGCGGTTCAGATGATTGAGGAAACGTTAAAAGATAAAAATCTTACCCGTTCAGCGAAAAAGTCGAAACTGGTAAAAGGATTAAATGCAAAAAATGTCCGGGATAAAGCGTTTTTGACATTACTTTCAGGTGGAACAGTAAAACTGAGTGATCTGTTCGGAATGGAAGAACTGAATGAAGGAGAGAGGCCAAAGATCTCTTTTGCGGATAATGGATATGAGGAATATGCGGCTGTCGTTGAAATGGAACTTGGTGAGCTGTACTATATCGTGGAGTCTGCAAAAGCCGTGTATGACTGGGCGATTCTTTCAGATATTTTGGGAGGAAGTACGTCTATTTCTGATGCGAAAGTCAGAGCGTATGAAAAGCACAAAGCAGATCTGAAGTATTTGAAAGCTGTCGTAAAAGAGTATTTTCCGAAAGAAGTTTATAATGCTGTATTTGTGGAAAGTTCGGATAAGTTGAACAATTATCCGGCGTATATTGGCATGACGAAGAAGAACGGAAAAAAGGTATCGTTTGAGGGAAAACGGTGCAGCAGGGAAGAATTTATGGATTTCTTGAAAAAGAATATTGTTGTAAAGCTGCCGGATGAAGAAGCTAAAATGTATCTGCAAAGCGAGCTTGAAAAGGATTCTTTTCTGCCAAAGCAGGTAAATAAGGATAATGGTGTTATTCCGTACCAGGTGCATAAATATGAACTGAAGAAGATTTTAGATAATCTGGGCGATAAAATTCCATTTTTAAAAGAAAATGCAGAAAAAATAGAAAAATTATTTAGTTTCAGGATTCCATATTATGTGGGACCACTTAGGACAGGCAATGGAGAAAATTCCAAATTTGCGTGGGCAGAGCGAAAAAGTACTGAGAAAATCTATCCGTGGAATTTTGAAAATGTAATTGATGTGGAGCAGAGTGCAGAAAATTTTATCCGTCGTATGACAAATAAATGCACTTATCTGATCGGAGAAGATGTATTGCCGAAAGATTCATTGCTTTACAGTAAATTTATGGTTCTGAACGAGTTAAATAATCTTCGGCTGGATGGACAGAAAATATCTGTAGAATTGAAGCAGAAGATTTATAGAGACGTTTTTTGCAGAAGCCGTAAAGTGACTCAGAAAAAACTGAAATCTTATCTGATCAGAGAGGGAATCGCCGGGAAAAATGTAGAACTGACGGGGATAGATGGAGATTTTAAAGGCTCATTGACAGCGTATCATGATTTTAAAGAAAAGCTGACAGATGTGGAACTTACGCAGAAAGAAAAAGAAGAGATCATATTAAATATTGTGCTGTTTGGTGATGATAAGAAGCTTTTAAAGCAAAGACTAAAGAAAAAATTTCCGCAACTTACCGAAAAGCAGATTAATACAGTCACTGCACTTTCATATAAAGGATGGGGAAGATTGTCAAAAAAACTATTGGAAGAAGTTACTGTGCCTGCACCGGAAACTGGAGAGGTATGGAATATCATAACGGCATTGTGGGAGACGAATGATAATTTTATGCAACTGTTGAGCAAAGAATATCAATTTTCCGACGGGATAGAGGAATTTAATGAGGAAAAGGCGGATCCGAAAGTGTCGTATCAGACAATAGAAGATCTGTATGTTTCACCTGCTGTGAAAAGACAGATCTGGCAGACATTACAGATCATTCAGGAAATTGAAAAAGTTATGGGAGAAAAGCCAAAAAGAGTCTTTGTTGAGATGGCAAGAGAAAAGCAGGAAAATAAGAGGACGGAATCAAGAAAAAAGACGCTGTCAGATCTGTACAAAAAATGTAAAAAGGAAGAGCCGGAATGGATAGAAGCTTTATGTACAAGTCTTGAGAAGCATGAAGAACACCAGTTAAGAAGTGATAAATTATATTTATATTATACACAGAAAGGCAAATGTATGTATTCCGGTGAGCCGATCGATCTGGAAGATTTATGGGATAATACAAAGTATGATATTGATCATATTTACCCACAGTCTAAAACGATGGATGATAGTCTGAAGAACCGGGTACTGGTAAAAAAAGAATACAATGCGAAAAAATCAGATACTTATCCGATCGCAACAGACATTCAAAAGAAAATGATGCCATTTTGGAAATCCCTTTTGACAGGAGGATTTATTCCAAAAGAAAAATATGACCGCCTGGTTCGGAATAATCCTCTGGATGCCAATGAACTGGCAGGATTTATTGAGCGTCAGATCGTTGAAACGCGACAGAGTACAAAAGCTGTTGCTGAAATTTTAAAGAAAATTCTTCCTGATACGGAAATTGTTTATGTGAAGGCAAAGACAGTTTCAAAATTCAGGCAGGATTTTGATTTTATTAAAGTGAGGGACATGAATGATCTTCATCATGCAAAAGATGCTTACCTGAATATTGTTGTAGGAAATGTTTATTTTGTAAAATTCACAAAAAATGCAGCCTGGTTTGTGAAAGAGAATCCGGGGCGAACATATAATCTTGAAAAAATGTTTATATGGGATGTCGCGAGAGATGGAGAAATCGCCTGGAAAGTGGGAAAGAGTGGCTCTATTGTTCAGGTCAGAGCCATGATGGAGAAGAATCATATTCTTGTGACGCGTCGATCCTATGAAGTAAAAGGCGGATTATTTGATCAGCAGATTCTGAAAAAAGGAAAGGGGCAGGTGCCGGTCAAAGAAAGTGATGAACGATTGCGGGATATCGGAAAATACGGAGGATATAATAAGGCAGCAGGAGCTTATTTTATGCTTGTAAGCTCAAAAGATAAGAAAGGAAAAGAGCAGAGAACGATTGAGTTCGTACCAATTTATCTAAAAGACAGAGTGGAAAAAGATATGGAAAGTGCCAAAAACTATCTGATGGAAAACCGTGGATTGACAGAACCCAAAATATTGATCAAAAAGATTAAAATTGATACTTTATTTAAAGTCGATGGATTTTATATGTGGCTTTCGGGAAGAACAGAAAACCGTTTGATTTTTAAGGGTGCAAATCAATTACTTCTATTAAAAGATGACATGAAAACCTTGAAAAAAGTAGTGAAATATATTCAGAGACAGAAAGAAGATAAGAATGTAAAGATCAGTGTGCGTGATGGAATAACAGAAGAAGAGTTGCTAAAGCTTTATGAGACATTTTTAGATAAGATCCGGCACAGTATTTATGGGGTGCGACTCTCTTCACAGGAAAAAACGCTGGTCAATGGAAAAGAAAAATTTATTGATCTCTCCGTTGAAGCAAAGTGTCAGGTGTTGTATGAAATTCTGCATTTATTCCAGTGTCAGAGTGGAGCAGCAAATCTGAAAATGATCGGAGGTCCGGCAAGTGCAGGAATCCTGGTCATGAATAATAATATCAGTAAATGTAAAAATATTTCTATTGTCAATCAGTCTCCTACAGGAATTTATGAAAAAGAGATTGATCTTTTAAGAGTATGAGCTGGCGGACGATTGTCATTACCAAAAGAGCTAAATTAGATTTACAGCTTGGATTTATGGTGGTGAGAGGGGAAGACACGACGAAAGTAGCGTTGAATGAGATTGCTGTAGTATTGATAGAATCTACAGCAGTCTCGCTCACGACCAGTCTGTTGGCAGAACTGGCGAAAAGAAAGGTTAAAGTTATCTTTTGTGATGAAAAAAGAAATCCGTCATCAGAACTAGTCAGCTATTATGGAAGTCATGATACCAGTAATAAGATTCGTAAGCAGATTGCGTGGAGACAAAATACAAAAGAAGCTGTCTGGACGGAAATTGTATCTGAAAAAATCAGAAAGCAAAAAGAACTATTAGAATTATTGGGAAAGGAAGAAGCTGAGCTTCTGTCATCTTATTTACAGCAGATCGCATGGAATGATGAAACCAACAGAGAAGGACATGCTGCAAAAGTATATTTTAATGCATTATTCGGGCTTGATTTCACCAGAACAGAGGATAATCTTATCAATGCAGCTTTGAATTATGGATATTCAATTATTTTATCGTCCTTTACAAGGGAAATTGTAGCAAATGGATATATAACTCAACTGGGACTTTTTCATGATAATATGTTTAATCAGTTTAATTTGGCTTCAGATCTGATGGAACCGTTCAGACCGCTAGTGGATAAATGTGTTCTGGGAATGAAACTGGAGCAGTTTGAACATGAAGAAAAAATGTGGCTGGTTGATATCCTGAATCAGGCAGTACAGATTGACGGAAAACTCCAGTATGTGAGTAATGCAATAAAAATCTATTGCAAAAGCGTATTTGACGCATTGAATGAGGATGACAGTGCATTGGTTCGATTTTATAAAATTGAGTTATAGATTTATGAGGGTATTGGTATTTTTTGATCTTCCGGTAATAACGGGTGAAAATAAAAGAGCCTATAGAAAATTCAGAAAATATCTTCTAAAGAATGGATTTCTTATGCTGCAGGAATCAGTGTACTGTAAACTTGCATTAAATGGAACTGCAGTTAAGGCGATTGTAGATAATGTCCATAAGAACAAACCGGAAGAAGGTTTGATCCAGCTGCTGACGGTAACTGAAAAGCAGTATGCAAAGATGGATATTGTAATAGGTGAGACAAAAAGTGAAGTATTAGATACAGATGAAAGGCTGGTGATTCTATGAAGCTGGTACATATCAACCTGAATGAAGGTATTCTTGTCGATGCAATTAATTGCACAGAATGGGTAATAGAATCACCCGAATACTTTTCAGAATATGTACTGGAATTAGCAGAGCAGGTGGAAGGAAAAGAAGGCAGATTCGTATTATCAGATAATGAAAAAGAAGCTGATATTTCTAAAAATGTAGAGCTGATCTTTAATATTTTTGCATTAGATATAAATGAAAGAAAACTGCTCAGCAAACTTTATATGGAATTGGAAAAGCTTACTGCTGACGAACGATTCTATGTGAAAACCCAGGAAATGAAGCAATATCTGCAAGAGTATTTATTACAGCTTGAACAGGAGACAGACTATATCCTTGATCTTGCGGATGAAATAGATTTTGTCTCATTATTTAAAGCTTTTGGAATTAAATATGAGGTGCTGGAAGAAAACTTCTTAGAACGTCTTGTGAGATATATGCGAATAGTGGAACGACTATTAAAGAAAAAGCTTTTTGTATTAGTTAATTTGCGAAGTTATTTATCAAATCAGCAGATTGATGAATTAATAAAAGAAGCGACGTATCAGGAAATTCAGCTTTTATTGATTGAAACCTGTGCGAGAGATTGCATTGAGGGTGTAACAAGGTATATTATAGATAAAGATGGATGTGAAATATAACATCCTAACAGTTTGAGTACCTGTATTTTATGCGAATGATGGTATTTCATTTTTGAATTTGAGGTTTGAGAATGATGTAAAAATGTATGGTACTCAAACTGTCGTTTCCTGCTCCTGTCCTTTGCAAGTGTTTGAGAATGATGTAAAAATGTATGGTACTCAAACAGTATGGCAGCAGATTCTTGACAAGGTGGAGTTTGAGAATGATGTAAAAATGTATGGTACTCAAACCCATAATTGCATTACCGACTTTTACAGTTGTTTGAGAATGATGTAAAAATGTATGGTACTCAAACAATACGATCGAGGTGGTAAAGCACCCGATCGTTTGAGAATGATGTAAAAATGTATGGTACTCAAACGGCAGCGACGAAAGCAAAGTTGTTCGGGTCGTTTGAGAATGATGTAAAAATGCATGGCTTGGGGAAATTGCGAGTATATGTAAAGTAATGGAATATAAAACGATTTGCTTTTACAGGCATGAAAATGGAATATGTCGTGTTAACTGGAAACCAGTAAAAGAAATAATAAAAAAAGAAATATCGCATAATCCATATCTAGGCTATAAAGAACTTGTGACTAAGGATTTATCATTGGATATAGAAACTGAACTGGAGTATTTAATAGAATCAGAACAATTGATAAGAAGAAAATCAGATCATAAAAACCCCAGATATAGATGGGAAGCAAGAATAAAATAATACAAGAGAATACGAATAAATAAGTTCACAGGAGAAAAGTCATGGTTAGAAATATTATAAAGGACAAAAAGATTTTTGGGAGAAAAGCAAAACCGGCAACGGAAGAAGACCAGGAAATCGTAACAGATCTTTTAGATACATTGCGTGCCAATCGAGAAATATGCGTTGGAATGGCGGCAAATATGATCGGCATTAATAAATCGATCATTGCTGTGGCAGTGGGACCATTTCAGTTTGCAATGATTAATCCTGTGATAACTAAGATGTCAGGAGAATATAAGACAGAAGAAGGATGCCTTTCTTTGGAGGGAACCAGATTATGCACAAGATATGAAGAAATAGAGGTAGATTATCTGGACAGCAATTTTCAATTCTGTCATGGAAAGTATAGTGGCTGGACAGCACAGATCATACAGCATGAGATTGACCATTGTAAGGGGATTGTGATTTAATGTTAAAATACTATTATTTTGTAGAAGTCTTAAAATAAATTGAATTGTGAGGAAAAAATGGATTTTAAATATTGCAAATTAGAAATTTTTATACCGGAAGAAAATTTCCCGGAACTTCAGAAGGCTTTGCAGTCCGTAGATGCAGGGCATATAGGAAATTACGACTCATGTGTGTCCTGTTCAAGGCTTACCAGTTATTGGAGACCATTAGAAGGGACTGCTCCATATATAGGAAAAGCCGGGGAGATTAGTTGTGAACCGGAAATAAAAGCAGAGGTAACAGTATTTAAAGAAAAAGTGGATGAGACAATTGAGGTGGTCAAAAAAGTTCATCCGTATGAAGAACCGGTTATAAATGTAATTCCGATTTGGCGGACAAGTTTTTAAAAAAAGAAATAGATAATCAAAAATGACCAACAGTCAAGAATGTATTGACTGTTGGTCATTTTTGCTGTATAGTGCTTTTAAGATGAAAATGACTAAAAGTCATAAAGGAAGGAGTTTGTGAAATGGTTAAATTTGGAAAGAAAGTGGTGAACTTTCGTGTACCGATTATTATTATCAGTATTTTACTGTTGATACCGGCAACTCTGGGATATATTAATACCAGAGTAAATTACGATGTATTGACATATTTGCCGGAAGATATTGAAACGATGCAGGGACAGGATATTCTGGTAAAGGATTTTGGAACAGGAGCATTTTCTATGTTTATAGTGGATGGGATGGAGGATAAAGATGTCTCGGCACTGAAGACAAAGATCGAGAATGTCGATCATGTCAGCAAGGTCTTATGGTATGATTCACTGGCAGATATAAGTATGCCAAAGAGTATGCTCCCTGAAAAGTTGTATGAAGTATTCAATTCAGATACGGGTACAATGATGGCAATCTTTTTTGATGAAGGAACTTCGTCAGATGGAACAATGGAGGCAATCGGGGAAATCCGTGAACTGGCAGGAAAGCAGTGTTTTCTGAGCGGAATGTCTGCGATTGTTACGGATACAAAAAATCTGGCAGAAAAAGAAACTCCGGTCTATGTACTGATTGCGGGTCTTTTGGCGATATTCGTATTAGGTATTACCATGGAATCATTTTTCGTTCCGTTACTTTTTATGCTTAGTATTGGTATGGCGATCGTATATAATCTTGGCAGCAACTATTTTCTGGGAGAGATTTCATATATTACCAAAGCACTGGCAGCAGTGTTGCAGTTAGGTGTGACATTGGATTATTCTATTTTCCTGATGCATAGTTATGAAGAACAGCAGATCCGGTACGATGGAGATAAAGAAAGAGCGATGGCACATGCAATTTCGCAGACATTTTCTTCAGTTATCGGAAGTTCGGTTACGACGGTAGCGGGATTTATTGCATTGTGCTTTATGACATTTACTCTGGGAATGGATATCGGAGTGGTTATGGTAAAAGGTGTTATTTTTGGAGTGTTAGCGTGCGTTACCATTTTGCCGTCCATGATTTTGTGCTGTGATAAGCTCATTGTTAAGACGAAGCATAAGCCGTTTTTGCCAGATATCGGGAAGCTTTCGGATAAAGTTACAAAAAGATATCTCGTATATGTAGTGATTTTCCTGATGCTTTTATTCCCGGCGATTTATGGAAATAATCATACCTCTGTTTATTATAATCTGGATGAGACACTTCCGAAGGATCTTCCGAGCATTATTGCCAATGAAAAGCTGAAGGAAGATTATGATATGAATACAACGCATATGATCCTTGTTGACAGTTCTACAGAATCAGCGGATGTAGCAAAGATGCTGAATAAAATGGAAAAAGTGGATGGTGTAAAATGGGCATTGGGATTAGATTCCCTGATCGGTCCGGCTATTCCGCAAAGTATGATTCCTGAGTCTGTCACAGGAATGTTGAAAAATGATAAGTACCAGCTTGTACTTGTCAATTCAGAATATAAAGTAGCGACAGATGAAATCAATGCACAGATCAAAGAATTGAATAAGATTCTTCATACATATGATAAAGGTGGAATGTTGATCGGCGAAGGACCGCTGACTGCTGATCTGATCGACATAACGGATACAGATTTTAAGACGGTAAGTGCTGTATCGATTGGAATTATATTTGTTATCATTTTACTCTTATTTAAATCAGTGTCACTGCCGTTTATTTTAGTAGGTGTTATTGAATTTGCAATCTTTGTAAATATGGGGATCCCATATTATACGGGAACGAAACTCCCATTTGTTGCGTCTATTGTAATCGGTACGATTCAGCTTGGTTCGACGGTTGACTATGCTATTTTGATGACAACAAGATATAAAAGAGAAAGAAATCATGGAGCAGATAAATATAATGCGATCACGACAGCACATCGTGCATCTGCCCAGTCGATCATGGTCAGTGCATTAAGCTTTTTCGCTGCAACGATCGGTGTAGGTCTTTATTCCAATATTGATATGATCAGTTCCCTGTGTATCCTGATGGCGAGAGGTGCATTGATCAGTATGGTAGTGGTTATTTTTGTATTGCCATCGATGTTTATGGTATTTGATAAAATCATAGTAAAGACAAGTAAAGGATTTTTACCGAAAGAAGGATGATTCAGTTCTTTTAGAGATCATATAAAATGAAAAGAGCAATCCTGACTGCAAAAAAATAAGGTGATTTGCAGTCAGGGATTTTTTGGTTATCAGAAATACGACAAAAATCCAAAAGCTCTTTTTTATTATGGAAATTTATGAAATATATATAAATTTGTGGAATCTAAATATTTCCACTTGAAAAAAGAACATATGTTCTATATAATGATATATAAGATGATGCAGATTAGAATTTTTGGATCATCAGGGAGCTAGCAAAGGGGATTTAGAGGATCAGATGTTGGTATGATGCACATTCGGGGAGGAACTGTGGGATGAAAGAGAGAACTTATATTGCGATTGATCTGAAGTCATTTTATGCATCCGTGGAGTGTGCAGAGAGGGGCTTAGATCCACTGACGACAAATCTTGTAGTGGCAGATACATCCCGTACTGCGAAGACAATCTGTCTTGCAGTGTCTCCCTCTTTGAAAGCATATGGGATTCCGGGGAGAGCAAGACTTTTTGAAGTGGAGCAGAAAGTCCGGGAAGTGAATATAGAGCGGAGGCAGAAGATTCAGAAGAGAGAGTTCACGGGAGAATCGACAGATGAAAGGGAACTGGCGGAGAATCCGGAGCTGGAGTTGCAATATATTGCAGCTACACCGAGGATGGCTTTGTATATAGAATACAGCGTCAGAATTTACAGGATTTATCTGAAGTATGTTGCACCGGAAGACATTCATGTGTATTCTATTGATGAGGTATTTATTGATGCAACTGCCTATCTGAGAACTTATGGGATGACAGCGAAAGAACTGGCTGCGAAGATGATCCGGGACGTGTTGGAGCAGACTGGGATTACGGCTGCTGCGGGGATTGGTACGAATCTGTATTTATGTAAGATTGCGATGGATATTATGGCGAAGCGGGTACAGCCGGATAAGAATGGTGTGAGGATTGCCTCGCTGGATGAACTGAGTTATCGAAAGCAGTTATGGGATCATCGTCCACTGACAGATTTTTGGAGAGTCGGAAGAGGCTATATGAAAAAGCTGGAAGAGAACGGTCTTTATACGATGGGAGATATTGCGAGGTGTTCCGTGGGAACCCCGGAAGATTTTTATAATGAAGCTCTTCTTTATCGGCTTTTTGGAGTGAATGCAGAACTGCTGATCGATCATGCATGGGGATGGGAGCCATGCACAATGCAAGAGATAAAAAAGTATAAGCCCTCTGCGAACAGCTTGGGTTCAGGTCAGGTGCTGCAGTGTCCGTATCCTTATGAGAAGGCACTGCTGGTTGTCAGAGAAATGGCAGACCAGCTTGCACTGGAACTGGTGGACAAAGAACTGGTGACAGATCAGGTTGTACTTACGGTTGGATATGATATTGAGAATCTGAGAAATCCGTCTATACGTGGCAGATATCATGGCGAAGTAAAAAAAGATCATTATGGCAGGCTGGTACCGAAGCATGCACATGGGAGAGCCAACCTGCCGACAGCAATTTCCTCTGCGAAGGAGATTCTTGAGGCAGTTACCGGACTGTATGAAGAAATTGTAAATCCGCTTTTATTTGTGCGACGGATTTCACTTACTGCCAATAAGGTGGTCAGTGAAAAAGATGTTACTGTGGGTCAGAGTTTTGAACAGTTAGATCTATTTACGGATTATGCAGCACTGGAAATAAAGAAAAAAGAAGTGCAGGAAGAGAGAAATCGGGAAAAAAGTGTTCAGAAAGCGGTTTTGGATATAAAAAAGAAGTACGGGAAGAATGCGGTATTAAAAGGAATGAGTCTGATTGAAGGTGCGACAGCCGTTGCGAGGAACCGGCAGATCGGTGGACATAAGGCATAAAGAGAGGAGAATCGAAGATGAAAGAAGCTGGAACTGGAAGTGCCTATGAGGAACTTCTCTATTTGCCGCACCATGTGTCAGATGTGCATCCGAGAATGGCAATGATTGACAGGGCAGCCCAGTTTGCACCGTTTGCGGCACTGACAGGTTATGAGGAGGCCGTGGATGAATGTATAAAAAGAATGGAAGAGGAAGTGGAGAACGAATATGGTAAAGATTGATTTGATAACGGGATTCCTTGGGTCAGGTAAGACTACATTTATAAAAAAATATGCCACGTATCTGATGAGAAAAGGCTTGAATATAGGTATTTTGGAAAATGATCATGGTGCAGTCAATGTAGATATGATGTTATTGCAGGAACTAAGAGGAGATCAGTGTGAACTGGAGATGATTTCAGGAGGCTGCGATGCAGAGACGCACAGACGAAGATTCCGTACCAAGCTTATTTCAATGGGAATGTGTGGGTATGACAGGGTTCTGGTCGAACCGTCAGGAATTTATGATATTGATGAATTTTTTGATGTACTCCGGGACGAACCATTGGATCGCTGGTATGAGATTGGCAATGTGATTGCAGTAGTAAATGCAGGTCTGGAAGAGTCATTATCAGATCAGGCAGAATTTCTTCTTGCATCGGAAGTTGCAGATGCCGGAAGTATTGTTCTGAGCAGAAGTCAGGAAGTGCCTGTGACGAAGCAGGATGCGACCATAGAGCATCTGAACCGGTCTCTGGTGAAGTTTGGCTGCAGACGGCAGATAAAAGGGGATGAGGTGTTAAGATTTCCCTGGAATGAATGGACAGAAAGGGAGTTTGAAAGGGTCTTGAATGGCGGTTACTGTACAGAGAGTTACAGAAAGCCGGAATACAGGGAAGATCAGGGCTTTCAGTCTTTGTATTATATGAATCTTCAGATAAAGAAAGAAGAATTGAAAGAAAAGATCAAAGAGGCATTGAAAGATCCGGTCTGTGGAAAGCTTTTCCGGATTAAGGGATTTATGCAGGATGAGAATGAAAAGTGGATCGAACTAAATGCGACGCAGTATGAAATTCAGATGAACCCGGTCGGGGAGGGACAGAATGTACTGATCGTGATCGGTGAAGGATTGGAGGAGGATGCACTTGCAAAATACTTTGGAACTCCTGCCAGATAGTGATCCGGTCGCATTTGAAAGACTGTTGGAATTGACAGATCAGGGGCAGTTTGAATTGATTTATCCTGATGATCTGAAGCAGGGGAAATTGCATCTGATCTATATGATGAATGATGCAGCGGAAAGTTTTCTTGTATTTGAACAGGCAAGGATGAAGGGAAAGTATAAAAAGGATTTTGAAGGTGAAATCGAAGCAGAACTGCATTTGATGAAAGATCAGCAGGAATACGGGTTAATCATCAGGCAGGCGGAAAATGTATTTACTCTTTTCTTCAGAAATCTGACAGTAGAAACCCGGCTTTATAACTATGGAGAAATTGGTCACTTCTGGATCAGTGGTTATGAGTATCTGAGGCAGATTGAGTATAAAGCATCAATCATCAGAGATAAAAGAGAATATCTCGGAAATGATTTCTGTAATGAGACGGAACGGAAACTTGCAGAGCTTGCAGATTTTCCACCTTTGAATTATTGTTGTTATCCGTCAGTTTCAGAGCAGTATATTTTTTACCGGGATGATCCGTGGAGTCCGTCTGGAGAGGCAATGGATGTCATGGAAGAACTGCTGGAAAAAGTAGATGACCGGAGAATGCTCAGAATATTGAGACTTTACCGAAGACATCCATATAAGGTATTGGCACGCTATATGGCAAGAATGTTCCACAGGAGTTCGCATGATAAGATTGTTGATCTTTTGCAGGAAATGATCGTAGAAGCTGCGAAGACGTATCCGAAGAGAAGATTGCAGACAGATGAAAAAGTGCGGTATGAGAAGCTGCGAAAAAAAGCGGAAATGAGAAAAAATGAACTGGAGTCGCAGGGAATCAGGACAACGATCTTCTGCGAAGAACCATTTGAAGCGGTCAGGGATTCGGTTGATCTTAAAGTATATCTTATGATCTGGAAGAGAAGAACTTTTAATAGAAAAGTAAGAATTGAAGAGATCATTTAATTGTTATCTGAAGACGGATGGAGTATAATAAGCAGTGGTCAGATCGTGACTTAAGATAAAGATTGGATTTTTATTAAAGAGAGGATACACGTATGATAACAGTAAAAGAATACAGAGGACATATTCGTAACTGGGAAGAACTTTGTGAAAGATTGGGAATTGATCTGTCTCTTTCAAGAGAAGAGCGGGAAAAAGAAATTCTGATCAAAGCGTATCAGACATGGGGCTATGAGATGGCAGACCATATGTATGGAATGTTTGCACTTGCTCTTTGGGATGATGAAGAGAAGAAGCTGTTCTGTCTGAGAGATCAGTTTGGCACAAAGCCATTCTATTATTATGAGACAGAGGATGGACAGCTTCTGTACGGTACAATGATCCGTGATATTATGAAGCAGCCTGGTTTTGTGAAAGAATTGAATGAGGAAATGCTGCAGTTATATCTGAGTCTTACATATGTAGCCGGTGAGAATACGTTTTTCAGAGGTCTGAAGAAGCTGATGCCGGGACGTTATCTGATCTGGCAGAATGGCAGACTTACAATTAAAAGATACTGGAAGCCTGAATTTCATCCGGATGAGAGTAAATCTCTTGAAGACTGGGCAGATGAGATTCATTCCACGATCCAGGAGATCATGCCGGAAGTGAAGACTGCGGATGAGAAAGTAGAGTCTTTCCTTTCAGGTGGTGTAGATTCTTCCTATGTACTTGCAATGTCTGATGCAGAGCAGGCTGACGGATGTGGATATGAAGAGGAGAGATTTGATGAATCTGTTCTTGCGGAAAAGACTGCAAAGATTCTTGGAAGAAAGTTCTCAAGGAGTCTGATCACACCGGAGCAGTTCTTTGATATTGTACCATATGTGATGTATAATATGGAGCAGCCGTTAGGTGATGCATCTGCGATTGTATTTACGCTTGGATGTAATGCAACGGCAGAGCATACAAAAATCTGCTATTCCGGAGAGGGTGCGGATGAATTTTTTGGTGGATATAATATGTACCGTAATGCAGAGCGTTATGGGGAGAATCTGAAGACGTTCTATGTTGGAAATACGAACATCATGAAAGAAGATGAGAAAAAGAAGATTCTGAAAAAGTATGACCCGGATGTACTCCCGATCGAAGTGGCAAGAGAAATTTATGAGGAGACAGAAGGACTCGATCCGCTGTCAAAGATGTCAGATGTAGATATTCAGATCTGGCTGGAGGGAGATATTTACCTGAACGTTGATAAGATGAGTACGGCAGCAGGATTGGAGATCCGTATGCCACTGACAGACAGAAGGATTTTTGACATTGCGTCCCGTATGCCTTCAAGATATAAAGTGAATGAAGAGCAGAATAAGGTGGCGTTCCGTACAGCCGCAGCGAAGGTGTTGCCGGAAGAGATTGCTTTCCGCAAGAAACTTGGATTTATTGTTCCGATTCGTATTTGGATGGCTGACGACAGATATAATCAGGATGTAAGACGGTTGTTCAACAGTGAGATTGCAGAGAAATTTTTTATTCATCCGGATTATTTATCACATATTTTTAAAGAAAAAGAGGGCGTTTCTTTTTCTCTTTACCTGATTAAGTGCAGAATAGAGAAAGCCAAAAAGTTGCTTGGCAGTACAGATATGTCAATTATGAAAGTTTCTATGATGTCAGGATATTCAAATCCAGCTTATTTTACAAAACATTTTAAGCGGATAACAGGAATTACGCCGAAAGAATATCGTGCTCAGTTAGAGGATTTAAAGGGATAGGTACAGATAAATGGAGAAGTTGAAAAAAAGGTTATTGGGCCTGCTTGTTATTTTGATTCTGGTTATATCTGTACTTAGTACAGTTTATAATGTCTATGCGGTGGGAAAAGAATATCAGTTGAATACACAGCTAAATAATAATAATTTAAAAATATACATCCAGAAAATAGAATCGTCTTTAGAAGATATTGAAAATATGTTAATGATGGAAGCACAGGCAGATGTGCAATTAAAATACATAATGAAAGCGAATAGTGAGTTGGACTATTATACAGCACTGGTGAACAAAAAGAGCCAATTTTCCGATGAAATAAATAAGTATCAATATTTAG
>ERZ860710.894-NODE-894-length-16550-cov-3.206729_pt1 | contig 16550 bp, 11 predicted proteins | sample MGYA00509974_ERZ860710 | MGnify/ENA primary metagenome ERZ860710 (study PRJEB30046, sample SAMN00715261) | human gut metagenome | study: EMG produced TPA metagenomics assembly of the A metagenome-wide association study of gut microbiota in type 2...
TACTGCAAATAGCTGAAGAAAAGCATCTCGAATGAGGATTTATGGAAATCATAAAAAAATGATGCAAGAGAGGATGGAGAATCTATGAGCGAAGTAGTAAGTGTTTCAGAGATGTTTGGCAAGGACGTATTTAATGACGCAGTCATGAAAGACCGCCTGCCAAAGAGTGTGTACAAAAAACTGAAAAAGACCATCGAAGATGGAGCTGAGTTGGATCCAAGTATTGCAGACGTTGTGGCACATGCCATGAAGGATTGGGCCATTGAACATGGTGCAACCCATTTTACCCACTGGTTCCAGCCATTGACCGGAGTAACTGCTGAGAAACATGACTCCTTTATTTCAGCACCGGTAGACGGAAAAGTGATCATGGAATTCTCCGGAAAAGAACTGATCAAGGGCGAGCCTGATGCATCTTCCTTCCCATCCGGTGGTTTAAGAGCAACTTTCGAGGCAAGAGGTTATACAGTATGGGATTGTACTTCCCCAGCCTTCTTAAAAGAAGATGCTATCGGTGTTACCCTTTGCATTCCTACTTCTTTCTGCTCCTATAAGGGCGAGGCACTGGATAAGAAGACACCACTTCTTCGTTCTATGCAGGCAGTAAACGAGCAGGCACTGCGTATCCTTCGTCTTTTCGGAAATACCACTGCAAAGCGCGTAGTTCCTTCTGTAGGACCTGAGCAGGAGTATTTCATTGTAGACCGCGCAAAATATTTACAGCGTAAAGACCTGATCTACACCGGCCGTACTCTTTTCGGGGCAATGCCTCCAAAGGGACAGGAAATGGATGACCATTACTTCGGTGTTATCCGTGAGCGTATCGGTTCCTACATGAACGACTTAAATAAGGAACTTTGGAAATTAGGTGTTCCTGCAAAAACACAGCATAACGAAGTAGCTCCTGCACAGCATGAGCTGGCACCGATCTATGAAGGTGTAAATCAGTCTGTAGACCATAACCAGATCGTTATGGAGACCATGAAGAAAGTGGCAGAGCGCCACGGGTTGGCATGCCTTCTTCACGAGAAGCCATTTGCAGGTGTCAATGGTTCCGGTAAACATAACAACTGGTCCCTGACAGCAGATGACGGTACCAACCTGATGAACCCGGGAGATACACCTCATGAGAACATCCAGTTCCTGTTAGTTCTGGCATGCATCATCAAGGCAGTAGATATCCACGCAGACCTGTTAAGAGAATCTGCTTCCAATGTAGGAAATGATCACAGACTGGGAGCAAACGAGGCACCGCCAGCGATCATTTCTATCTTCTTAGGCGAGCAGCTGGAAGATGTTATCGATCAGCTTTGTGATACTGGTGAGGCAACTCACTCCAAGCAGGGCGGAACCTTAAAAACAGGTGTTGATATCCTTCCTGACTTTGATAAAGACGCAACCGACAGAAACAGAACCTCCCCATTTGCATTTACAGGAAACAAGTTCGAGTTCCGTATGGTAGGTTCTTCCGACTCTATTGCATCTGCAAATACAGTATTAAATACCATTATCGCTGAAGCCTTCAAGGAAGCAGCTGACAAGCTGGAGAAGGCAGATAACTTTGATATGGCTGTACATGACATGATCAAGGAAACCCTGGCAGCTCACAAGAGAGTTGTATTCAATGGAAATGGTTATTCCGATGAGTGGGTAGCAGAAGCTGAGAGAAGAGGACTTCCAAACATCAAGTCTATGGTAGATGCTATTCCGGCACTGATCACAGACAAGGCTGTAAAGCTGTTTGAAGAATTCGGCGTATTTACAAAGACCGAGCTGGAGTCCAGAGTAGAAGTTGAGTATGAACCAGGTCAGGCAGCAAATGCAATTCTTTATGATTTCGCTGGTGGAAATATAAGGGTAAGGAAACTTGAGAATGGACACTGCGTTGCCAGTTTTCAGAAGATGGACAGCGTGACACTTGTGGGATGGTTTATGCAATATGCTAATATATATAAGGTATTAGCACCAAGAGAATTAACTGATAGTATAAAGAAACGTATCAATGAGGTAGCAGATAAATACATTATTTAATTCTTCGATATTTATTGGTGATGTGATATAATTATAATGTATAATTTTTTAAAAGGTAAAAGTAAGATTGATATGATAGAGAAAATATGTCCAAAATGTAAAATACCAATGAAAGGTGATAGATGCATTAAAACAACATGTAATGAGAAAACAATCTCGTCTACTACAATATATTGGTGCAGTGATTGTAATATTCCTTTGTTTGATAATGAATGCAGCATTTGTGGTAAAGAAACAAAATATATTTGCACAGATATCAGGCCAGTATTTCCTGAGGAAAGTTTGCTTGTTGCAATTATATTAGGTAAGGATAATGTACATTATTTTGAGTCTTGTTCAATTTGGAATAGTGGATCTTATTATATTGTGAATGGAGAAAAATTGAAACTTCCAATTTCACAAATTAATAGTTGGCCAATGGATAAAATGAGGCAAATAAGAGACATATATAATGAAAACAAAGGTGATATAAATTATCATTATTTTAATGAAAATATTAAAAAATGGATTACTGCAAACAAAGCAAGATATGATTTCATAAATGCTGAAGCAGTGGACTTTGTTCAAAGTTATAGAGACAAGTACAAGTTAGAGGATATGATGGTATCATTTAGTGGAGGAAAGGATTCAACAGTTACTTCTCATATTGTTTGTAAGGCATTAGGAACACATAGAGTATTGCATATATTCGGAGACACGACATTAGAATTTCCGTTAACAATGGAATATAGAAAAAGATTTTCAAAAAATCCTGAATCATCTGGTATAGTGATTTTATCGGCAAAAAACAGAGAAAAAAACTTTGAACAATTATGTGATGTAATAGGGCCACCAAGTAGAGTAATGAGATGGTGTTGCACAGTTTTTAAAACAGGAGCAATTCAAAGAACAATATCATCGGCGTTCAGAAATAAAACAAATATACTTACATTTTATGGAATAAGACATAGTGAATCAGCATCTAGAAGTAAATATGATAGAGAAAGCGACAGCCCTAAAATAACAAAGCAGACAGTAGCATCACCAATTATTGATTGGATAGATTTTGATGTATGGTTATATATATTAACTGAAAAAATAGATTTTAATGATGCATACAGATTAGGATATTCTAGGGTTGGATGTTGGTGTTGCCCTAATAATGGAGCATGGTCTGAAATTCTTTCTAAGATACATATGTATGAACAATATGAGCATTGGAGACATTTATTGATAAGTTTTGCAAAAAAAATAGGAAAACCTGATCCAGAAGAATATGTTGATAGCGGAAATTGGAAAGCAAGACAGGGTGGAAATGGATTAGAGGAGGCAAAAAAATCTATTGTTTCTTTTGAACCTTGTGCGACTGATGAAAATAGCTATAATTATGAACTGCAAAAACCTATAACTGAAGAATTGTACGAACTTTTTAAGCCATTTGGATACATTAATAAGGAACTTGGTAATAAGAGGCTTGGAGAAGTTTATGTTATGAATAAAAAAGGAGAAGTGGTTCTTATTTTACAGGGTAAAATAGGTTCAACTTCACTTAAGATTACAATTAAGAAATATAATATTGCAAATGCCAGAAATTTAAAAGCTGCAGAAGGTAAAATTCAGTGTCAGCTTACCAAGTATCAAATGTGTTTAGGATGCAAGGCGTGCGAAAGTGTTTGTAAACATGATGCAATTTCGTTGAAACATGATGATAATGGAAATACATTATACAAAATTGACGATCAAAGATGTGTAAGATGTACCGAGTGTGTAGGGCACTTTAATGCTGGATGCTATATGCGGAAAGTTTTAACAATAAAAAGAGGAAAATAAAAAATGGGAAATGAGATCAAAATTAGACTACAGGGACATGAAAAATTTCCGTTAAGAGAAGGATGGTTAAATAAGGGAATAAAGGCTGTAAAAAATAATCCAATGGTATTTCAGAAGAATGGAACTGATATATTAGGTGTTGGTACAAATATGGTGAAATCAATTAGATTTTGGTTAAATGCTTTTCAATTAATTAAAGAAAGCCCTAAAAATGGTGCTGTTTTAACAGAATTAGGAGAAATTATTTATAAATATGATAAAAATATAATTGATGATTTTACATTGTGGCTGCTGCATATGAATTTAATATGTAACAACAGGGAAGCAACAAGCTGGTATTTGTTCTTTAACAGATGTGATATAAATGAATTTGATAAGAAAACACTATTTAATCATATGAAGAGAGAATTAATAAAATATACGGGAAATGATAACTTTTCTGAAAATTCATTGAATAGTGATATAGATGTTTTATTCAGTATGTACAGCAAAAATAAAAATGTGGGAGATCCAGAGGATAAAAATACATCTCCATTTTCAAGACTTGGATTATTACAGAAAATGGGTGATATTGTATACAAGACACAGCCTGATATAAGAAAAATTAATGAGTGGGTTGTTTTAGAAATTATTGCAAGATTCTTAGAGAACGATATATCAGTAAGCATTGATACAGCAATTATGAGCGAAAATGGAGTAGCTAGGATTACTCAATTAGGAATAATCGCAATAAATGATATACTTGATAAATTAGATATGATTGGTTGCATAAGGATAAATAGAACAGCAGGATTAGATATGATATATAGAGTGGAAAATTATAACTATGATTCTGTTGCGATAGCAGAGCAGTATTATACAAATAGAGAGTAGGAAAAATATGAAAAAAGCAACATGTTTGAATGATATTATAAGTGTAAATGCAGATTTTAAAAATGCAATTAACCTTTATTTGAATTTAAATGATAAAGATAAGATATTAAGTTATATACCGACAAAATCATCTATAAGTATGCTTAATACTTACTTAGAATCGATTTATTACAATAAAAATAATGCATCTATTTTAGTAGGTCCTTATGGAAAAGGAAAATCGCATCTTCTTTTATTGGTAATGGCAATAGCTTCACTTGACAGAAATGAGCAGAATGAAAAGGTTTTAGAAGAACTTAAGAATAGAATAAAAATAGCGGATGCCGAAAATGTAAAGACTATAGAATTAATTGATAAGATATGGGCAAAGAAAAAGTTTTTACCTGTTATTATAATGAGTTCATATAGTGATTTAAACCAAGCGTTTTTGATGGCACTTAATGATGCATTAAAGCGAGAAGAATTGCAGGACATTACACCTGATACATACTATTCAGTTGCAATTAAAAGAATTGAAACATGGCAGAATGAATACCCATCAACATATCAAAAGCTGAAACTTACTTTAAGTGAAAAATCAATCACTCTTCAAAAATTGATGATTGGGTTAAGGCAATTTGATAAGAATAGCTTAAGTTTATTCTCTGAGATATATCCAGAGTTAACTTCTGGAAGTAAATTTAATCCATTAGCACAGCTTGAAGTATTGCCGTTATATAAGAGTGTGTGTGACAAATTAAGTAAAGAATATAATTATAGTGGTATATATATTTTGTTTGATGAATTCAGTAAATTTATTGAGAATCAAGATGAACAAGTCATGGGTAATAATATGAAATTACTTCAGGATATATGTGAATTATCGTCAAATTCAAAGGAATCGGCTACATTTATAACAATGGTAGCACATAAGAGCATAAAAGAATATGGAAAGTATTTATCTAACGATATAATCAACGCATTTACAGGAATAGAGGGTAGATTAGTTGAGAACTTGTTCATCACAAGTTCTAAAAATAATTATGAATTGATTAAACATGCAATAATTAAGAATACAGATGTTATAAATCCATATAAAGATATATATTTGTCAGATGATATAATAGATAAGTATTATAAAGTTCCATATTTTAACGGGGCATTTAATAGAACAGATTTTAAAAATATAATAGCTGAAGGATGCTATCCGTTGAATCCTATTAGTTCTTATCTATTAATGAATATTAGTGAGAAAGTTGCTCAGAATGAGAGAACACTCTTTACTTTTATTTCAAAAGATGAACCTCATAGTATGGCGCGTTATATAAATGAACATACTCAAGATAAGCCATGGATTATAAGTGCGGATTTAATATACGATTATTTTTCAGGTTTATTTAAAAAAGATATAAATAATGAAAATGTTCATACTCAATGGCTTAATGCTGAATATGCTCTTTCTAGATGCAAAAGTGAAGAAGAGCGAAGCGTAATAAAAGCATTAGCTATTATTTTAATTGTAAATAAGCCAGATGAAATACCAGCTACAAATGCATATATTCAATATGCAGCAAATAATGATAATGTTGATATCATACAGGCATTACAGGAAAGAGGGATTATATATAAGAAGGCATCTACAAATTGTTATATGTTTAAAACCAGAGCAGGTGCAGATTTACGAAAAGAAATAAGAAAGAGAAATACTTTTTTTGAAAATTCTAATCCATCATGGGTATTTAAAAAAGTATCTGATAGTGATTATATTATGCCAATGGCGTATAACAATGATTATTATATGACTAGATATTTTAGACATATATTCATGTCAGTGGATAATTTCTTAAATATTAAAGATATTTCAGTAATATATGATGATATTGGATTTTGTGATGGTTGTTTGATTTCACTATATTCAGATCGAAATATAAAGGATATAAATTTAATTCAGGATAAAGTTTTAGAGTTAGAATCTGAAAATACCATAGTTGAATATTCAGAGGTTCCTTATAAATGTAAAAAACAAATTCAAGAATATGAAGTGCTTAATAATATATGCAATGATGAACAATTTATAAGAGAAAATGAGGTTATGACTAAAGAAATACCTGTATTAGAAGAGGATTTAAGGAATGTTATTCTTGCAAATCTTGATTTAATGTATTTGGATGGAAATCATTTATATTTATATTTCATGTCTGGAAAAGTGAAACTTGAGAAAAACGGAATAAGAGAGAATATAGTCGATAAGGTTTGTTATAGTATATATAATAAAACACCAATTATTAATAATGAATTTGTTAATAGAAGGAAAATTCCAACAGCACAAACTAAAAAGGCAAGAAAGATAATTATTGAAAATATACTTAATAAAACTGATAGCGAAGATTTCTATGCAGGAAATGGTCAGGAAGCTAGTATTTATAGGGCTTTGTTTATTGTAACAAAGTTAAAGGAAAATGAAGCCTCTACAGAGTTAAATGAAATAATAAATATAATTAAGGACTATATTAATCAGTGCGTGGGTAATAGAAAATCAATTGCAGATTTATACAAAAATCTTGTAAAAAAACCATACTCTATTAGAGAAGGGTTAATGCCATTTTATTTTGCGTATGTAATTTCTCAATATAATGAAGATATCGTTTTATATTTCAATTCAATGGAAATTGAAATTAATACAGAAATAGTATCAGAAATGTTTGAGCATCCAGATGATTTCAGTATATATGTATCGCAAAATGACAGAGATAAAGAGGATTATCTTAATAATTTGCAAAAATTATTTGATGTTCCAGTAAATAAGATTACGCATGAAAATAGAATAGCATTAACAGCTGAATATTTTAAGAGATGGTATAGAGGGCTTCCACAAATAAGCAGAAACATGACAGAGCCTTCTTATGAATATCTAAAAGATGACACTGATTTCAAGAAAATCAGAAAATTAAAAAAAGTAATTCAAAAAGTAGAAAGCAATCCTTATGAAATGTTGTTCGACAGCATTCCTAATATTTCCGAGTCAGATAATTTGAATGATACATTTTATTGGATAAAGGAAAGTAAAAAACTATTTGATGGATATTTTGATTGGATGGTAAAAAATATAGTAAATGTGATTTATCAGCTTATAGCTCCAAATAGTAAAGATGATTTGTATCATATTCTTAAAGAATGGTATGAAAAGCAAAGTGCACAATTAAAACAAGGATTGTTTGATGGTAAAGTTACACAATTTGTATCATGTTTAAGAAACATTAATTCATATGATGATCATGAAATTGCAGAAAAGATTGCAAAGGTTGTTACAGATGTTTATGTTGAAGATTGGAATGATAAGTCAATATATGACTTTAAAGAGAAACTTGAAGTTATATTACAAGACATTTCTCAGATTAAGGATAACAGCATATCAATAGGAAATTATAAGTTGAAATTTATTGGTCATGATAATACTCCTATTGAATTGTATTATAATCCTGTGGGAGAAGAAAAAGGCACAATTTTCAGAAATATTGTTGAGGACACAATTGATCAATTTGAAGATGATTTATCAGTAAATGATAGAGTTGCAATATTGCTTGAAATGATAGAAAAGATGATAAAGTAGGATTAAGTATGGTAAGTGAATATATATACTTGGATAATGCTGCCACGACATTTCCAAAACCAGAAGAAGTATATGTGGCAATGGATAATCTAAATCGGACTGGTGCAGTTAATGCTGGAAGAGGATCATATAAGTTAGCTCAAATAGCAAGTGAATTGTTATATGATACGAAAAATAAAATAGCAAATTTGTGTAATGCACCCAATGCGGCGAAGGTCATATTTACCCCTTCTATAACAATCGCATTGAATCAAATTTTGCAAGGAATACAATTAAAAGATGGTGCCAATATATATCTTTCTCCATATGAGCATAATGCTGTAGCTAGGACGATAGAACTTATTACAGAAGAGTCAACTTATAATGTGTATGAATTACCAATGGATGATAATACATATGAAATAAATCTAGATAAAACGCAAAGTATGTTTGCAATTCATGAGCCTAGTTTAGTATGCTGTACTCACATAAGTAATGTTACAGGATATATTTTGCCGGTGGAGACAATCTTTGATATGTCTAAAAAATATAATTCAATAAATGTGTTAGATACCGCTCAATCAGCAGGTTTAATATCAATTGATTTAAATGTTATTAAAGCAGATTTTGTTGCATTTGCTGGTCATAAAACACTTTATGGACCATTTGGAATAGGTGGTTTTATAGATGTAAATGGAATTGAATTGAGAGAAGTAATTGTTGGGGGGACAGGAAGTGATTCACTAAACTTGTATATGCCAGAAAATTCACCAGAAAAGTATGAATCTTCAAGTCAAAATATTGTTGCTATTGCAGGTTTAAATGCAGCTCTTGATTTATTGGATAAGAATGGTGTTCATTACAAAAAAGAAAAAGAATTGACCGATTATCTAGTAGATAATTTATCGAATGTAGAAGGAGTGAAACTATATATTCCTTCAGATAGAGAAAAGCATGTTTCTATAGTCTCATTTAATGTAGATGGATATAAGGCAGATGATGTCGGTAATATTTTAGATGAAGAATTTAACATCGAGGTAAGGACAGGGTATCATTGTGCACCTTTTATTCATAAACATTTAAATGATATAGATTCATTAGGGACTGTCAGGGTAGGAATTGGAATTTTTAATTCAAAAGAAGATATAGACAAACTTGTTGAATGTATTACAGAAATTACTGAGTATTAATCATGGAGAATCATCATGAGTTTTTTAAAATTAGATTTAAAAACAGAATATAGAAATCAGCATATTGATGTATTAAATGAATTTTATTTGCCTTTATTTGAAGAGTCAAAGTTATATTGTAGAGCTGTTGGTTTTTTCTCATCATCAATTTTTGCAAGATATGCAATTGGATTGCACAGTCTTGCGAAGAATAAGGGCAAAATTAAGATTGTGGCATCTCCAGCACTATCAGATGAAGATTTTGAAGCAATAAAGAAGGGATATGAAATTAGAAGTAAGATTATTCATGATGCTATTTTGAGAGAGTTGTACGAACCAAAGAATCTATTTGAAAAACAAAGCCTTAATTTATTGGCTAATTATATAGCAGATGGAACATTGGATTTGAAAATAGCATTGTTGGGCAATAAAAATCATAATTTAGGCATATACCATGAAAAACTTGGGCTATTATATGACGAAGATAATAATATTGTTGCTTTTTCGGGGTCACCAAATGAAAGCCAAATGGCATTAGAATATAATTATGAAACAATAGATGTGTTTTGTTCATGGAAAAATAGTGATAAGGAAAGAGTTAGTGAAAAAGAACAGGCATTTAATTCAATTTGGCAAGGAAATGATGATAAGATAGAGGTATTTGATTTTCCAGATGTAAACGAAGAAATAATAAAGAAATATAAGTATACAAATACGAAAAATGAACTAGATGAAAATGTATACGAGATATTGCCTGAAAACAGTGATTATGAAACAGAAAATGTTCAATTACATCAGACAATTGAAATACCTGAAACAGTTACATTATATGACTATCAAAAGCAAGCTATTAATAATTGGCAGCAACATAATTACATTGGTATATTTGATATGGCTACTGGAACTGGTAAAACATTCACGGGTATAGGGGCATTATGCGAATTATATAAGAATCAGGGAATGGTGTTTGCTGTAATAGTATGTCCATATCAACATTTAGTAGAGCAGTGGGTAGAAGATTTGGAAGTATTTGGTATAAAACCAATAATTGGATATGGTTCACCGCAGTATAAAGGATTTCGTAGAAAATTAAAGAATGCGGTATTTGATTTTAATCTACAGGTAAAAGATTTTGGATGTTTTATATGTACGAAGGATACATTTGCTGATGAAGATGTTCAAAAATCAATTAGCGAAATACATGATAATTGCTTACTATTGGTAGATGAAGCACATAATATTGGAGCGCAAAGTTATTTAAAGTTATTGAATAAGAATATGTACAAGTATCGCCTAGCATTATCAGCTACATTGGATAGATTTAATGATGAGGTGGGAACGCAAATTTTGCATGATTTTTTTGGAGAAAAATGTATTGAATATGATATTGAGAGGGCAATTAATGAAGGTAAGTTGACAAGGTATTATTATTATCCGATAACTGTTGAATTGACTGAAAGTGAATTGGAAAAATATATTTCAATAAGTAAAGAGATATTTAAGCACACTAAAATTGATAAATACGGTAACAGTATTTTAGATGAGAGTGGAAAAATGCTAGCAATTAAAAGAGCTAGAATTGTTGCAGGCGCTAATAATAAAACTCAAATGCTTTTAAGAGAAATTGAACAGTATAAGAATGATAATCATATTTTGATATATTGTGGTGCAACAACTCAAAAAGAAAATGAATATAATGAGGAAGAAATCCGACAGATAGATAATATTTCTAAGCAGTTGTGGAATCAACTTGGAATAAAAACTGCGCAGTTTACAGCTAACGAAAATTCAATGGAGAGAAAACAACTCATAAGAGATTTTGCTGAAGGAGATGTTCTACAGGGATTAGTTGCTATTAAATGTTTAGATGAGGGAGTGAATGTTCCTGCTGTCGATAAGGCATTTATTCTTGCAAGTACAACTAATCCTAAAGAATATATTCAAAGAAGAGGAAGGGTATTAAGGAAATATAAAGGGAAAGAATATTCTGTAATATACGATTTTGTTACATTACCGCGTAGGTTAGCTGATGTTAAATATTTAACAGAAGAAGAAATGAAATATGAAAGAACATTAATAAAAAATGAGTTAACAAGAATAATTGAGTTCTCAAGAATAGCCGAAAACTCTATAGATTCTGTTAATTTAATGATGAAACTTAAAGATGCATATGGACTTTATGAGGAGGAAGATAATGATTGAAAAACAAGAGTTAGATGAAAATGCATTAAAAATGATGAAATTAAAATTGATAGGGATTGAAAGAGAAAATGCAAAGACGAAGGAAATTGATGATAAAACCATGGTAGGGAAAATTCAAAAGATAATTGAGGAAGAGGTGAAGTTAAGTGCTGATTAAATCAATAAAAATACACAATTTCAGAAATTTTCAGGATGTATCTATAGAGTTTAGTACACATGAATTCAAGAATGTAACTGTCATTATGGGAGATAACGGATCAGGAAAGACAACACTTGCACAGGCTTTTCAGTGGGTTTTGTATAATGAAACTCATTTCAAAAAGAAGGGATTATTAAATGCTAAAGTTGCTGATAACCTATTTGAAGGTCAGACTGTGCCTATGAGTGTTACACTTGATATTGAGTATAATCATACAGATTATATTATTAAAAGAAAAGAAGAGTATAAAAGAGTAAGAAATGGCTTAATAGTAGATAAAGCTGAATTTTTGGTTGCCGAAGTTGTAGATGGTAATACAACATATTTACCAGAACATAAAAAGAATTATTTGATAAGAAGAATATTACCTAAAGATTTATCACGATTTTTCTTTTTTGATGGTGAAACAATGGATGATATGGCAGAAGAATTAGATGCAGGAAGTTCGGAAGAGTTCAAAAAGGCAGTTGAAGGAATTGTAGGATTGAAGGCAACACAAAATGCTATACAACATTTAGATGCTAGTAATATTAATATTAACCCCAAACCTATTAATGTTGTGTCTGAGTATGAGAAAAAAATTTCAAAGAACAGCAAGTCTATAAAAGCTTTGAATAATATTAATGTTAAAATGGGAGAAAAGTTATCTAGAAAAGACGAACTTGAGAGAAGAAATAATCAATTAAAGAATCAATATACAGATACACAGAAACAGATTGACGAATTAAATGATATAGTGATTAGAGAAAGCCCTGAGTTTGAAAAGAAGAAAAAATATGAAAAGGTAACTAACGACATCAGAAGGTTAGAATCGACAAAAATTAATCAGATAAAAGATTCTCTCATAAAACCATTTCAAAAAGATTGTTATGGCTTTTTTGCAACTCCTATTTTCAATGAAGTGGGGAAAATTAAAGAGTTAAATGAAGGAATTCATAAGACTATACCAAAGTTAACACGACCTACATTGAAATATATAATTGAGCAGGGAGAATGTATTTGTGGAACAAAGTTTGAGGTTGGAGATCAGATATTCACACATATTACAGATCTTATGAACTATGTTCCGCCTAAAACATTAGGTCAATTATTGGAAGATTATGATAAGCAAAGAAATGTGTTAAAAGCATCCTCTGAGGGATTTTGGAACACATTCGTTACAGCAGTAAAAACAATAAGGGATACAAGTGCTCAGATAGAGGGAATGACTTCTGAGCAAAATGAACTTTTTAATTCATTAAGTAACAACGAGTCAGGGGAAACAGCTAAGAAGAAACTTAATGAGTTAAAACCAGAGTTGGAAAAAATACATAACAACCAAGTTAGGGTAGAAGCCGAATTAGTTAATATTGATAAAGATATTGCCAATCTCATCTCTGATAAAAATAAATATATAAACATAGATGAGAGTTCATCACATGATTTATTACTTCTGGCATATGCAAAACGATTGGTACAGATGCTCAAAGAAGATTATGCCAAGAAAGAAAAGCAAACCAGATATAATCTACAGGTTAAGATTAATGAAATTTTTGCAGACTTATATGATGGAAATATTAAGATTAATGTTGATGAAAAATATAAGATTTATGTGAATGCTGTAGATGATTTATTTCATGGAAGTGATATAGAAAAGAATACAGCTCAAAAATATGCGATTATTTTTGCTTTTATATCAGCTGTTATTGATTTGGCGAAGCACAAAGCTAATGATGTTACAACCGATGAGAAGGATATAGTTGATCTCGATTCAGAGGGTTATCCGCTTGTAATGGATGCACCATTATCAGCATTCGATAAAACGAGAATATTGAATATATGTGACGCATTACCTAGAATAGCTGATCAAGTAATTATTTTCATTAAGGATACAGATGGTGAAATTGCAGAGCAGTATTTAGGAGATAAAGTGGGAAAGAGATATTTGATAAATAAAGACAATAATTTAAATTCTACAATTGAAGCTAGATGAAAGGATAAGTTATGTTTGATAACGAATATATTTTTATGGTAAACATGCAAATATGGTAAATAAACTCAAGGGAAAGTTAGGTGATACATTACCTGGTTTATTTTCATCTAATTATTTGTTGTATAATATAGCTCCATATATAGGATATCGATATAAGAGAAAGGGTACGATTGATAAGAGTACAGATGTTACTAGCAAAATTCTTAAGGGTGAAATGTTGGAGCATGCGGATGAGTTTACGGTAAATTATCGTTGTTTAATGATGATAATCAATAAGGATATATCAGATAAGGAGAAAATTGATATTGCTTTCAGGTTGGATGATAAAGACAATGAAAGAAAACCTTATGATGATATTTTTAACAGTTATGTATTAGGTGGAATTGAAGTTCTATATGAGGAGATATTTGAAAAAGATTCGCCAGAAGGGATAGATGATTATATCAGGAATTTGTTCCTATTTGTTCAAGATTATTATCAGCGTTCTTATGATAGCAATAGCGAGGATAACGATAGCGTATTTTGACCATCATACTCAAAATTATAAATGAGAGTGTGCATATATGACTGTTAAAAGCAGATAGTGTTATGTTAGCTTTTTATGTATGTTGCATGGTCAATGATTTTGATGTATTTGAACAGAGAATTAAAAATATGTTTTAAATAGAGAATATGTGTGAAAATATATATCCTCTATTAACTTATTTGAATAAACTATTACAATTCACTTTGATATCATCTTTTCTTTAATGGCAGCTTCTAATGGCATCTTTGAATACGAGGATGCCTTAAGTGCTCCAAATGACTATTGTTCACCTGCATATGATATTTCTTTAATGAAAATAGCTATTTCATTTTTTTATGGTAATCGTGAGGTAGAATCTGAAGAAAGCTGTAAGTAAATCTCTGGTCTGACGGACAGAAATCACATATAAGGCTAGTAAATCGTTTTCGAAATAACTACACCATTCTCTTGCCTGCGAATTCGATTGGTATAGTTATTTACTAAATGATTTACTAAGCTACGAGAGATAAGTTGGCAAAAGCAACGCAAACATAGAAATTTAACCGCCGCCTTGCAGGAAAAGCAAAGCGGCGAAAAATATTTTATAAATCTCTCAACATATTCAGCCTTTTCATAGCTGGTCTTAATGCAAGATATATAATTGAAGCAACTATAACAGCGATAACTGCATTAACGGATGTGGTTATCGCACCTATTTTAGCAAGTGTCTTTGCAAGGTCCTGAGGTACACCGAGAAGGTATGTCTTGTAGAAATATCCGACTACAGGGTCAGCGACAATATTGAATGCCATACCGCATATGCTTGATACAACAGTAGCAACAGTAACATATTTTGCAGAATGTTCCTTAGAAAGGTGGAAGAGCTTATGTGCTACAAAACCAACGATAAGACCGATACATAACTTAAGAATAAATGTCTTAGGAGCGCTTGTTACATAGGCTGTTGACAAATCACTTATTGTCATGCCGATTGCTCCGGCAAGACCACCCCATTCGCCACCGATAAGTAAAGCTGCAAGAACGCAGAATACATTACCAAAGTGGAACATAGTTCTTTCTGTTCCAACAGGAATGTCTATCTTTATAAATGTTGCACCAACATAGCAGAGTGCGGCACACAAAGCAGCCTGTGCAATAACCTTTGCGTCTACAGGCTTTCTCTCTTTCTTTGAAAATGTTCTGTATAATCCGGCAATAAGAATAACAATGCCAAGGATTGTTACAAGAAGTGAAAATGCGTATGCTTTATTACCTTTTACTATGTATGTGTTGACACATAACACAATACCGATAACAAGAATAATAGCACCAATTAATGTCTGGATTAAACCTGTTTTTTTGTCTTTCATAATTATCTTTTTCTCCTTTGATTCATATTTTCAGCAAAGAATAGTACAATTCAGGGCTTATTAAAAGTGCCAATTTGATAATGTTTTATATGGTCAGATTATGTAAGGGATATGTTTACATTTGCAAAAAATGTGTTACAATGAGGAGTACTATGCAGGAGGTAATGCAGTATATGAAGATTATGTTTGCATCTTTAGGTTGTGATAAAAACCTTGTAGATACAGAGAATATGCTTGGAATCCTTAACGATAAGGGCTTTGAGTTTACAGATGATGAAACACAGGCAGATGTTATTGTTGTCAATACATGCTGTTTTATTGGTGATGCCAAGCAGGAGAGTATCAACACGATACTTGAGATGGCACAGCACAAGGAAGATGCTGTGTGTAAGGCACTTATTGTTACAGGATGCCTTGCTCACAGATATAAGGATGAGATTATCAAAGAGATTCCGGAGGTTGATGCATTTTTAGGAACAACTTCTTATGACAAGATTGCGGAGGTTGTTACTTCAGTGCTTGAAGGTAAGGGGTTTAATGTCGTTGATGATGCCAACAGACTTCCTATTGTTAAAGAAAAGAGAATTATTACTACGCCGGGATATTTTGAGTACCTTAAGATAGCGGAAGGATGCGATAAGCATTGTACATACTGTATAATTCCTAAGGTTCGTGGCAATTTCAGAAGTTATCCTGTTGAGTATCTTGTGGAGCAGGCAAAGCACCTTGTACACAATGGAGCAAAAGAGCTTATACTTGTAGCACAGGAGACAACTCTTTATGGAACAGACCTTTACGGAAAGAAATCACTTCCAATGCTTATACATGAGCTTGCCAAGATTGAAGACCTCA
>ERZ860710.897-NODE-897-length-16509-cov-68.022608_pt1 | contig 16509 bp, 18 predicted proteins | sample MGYA00509974_ERZ860710 | MGnify/ENA primary metagenome ERZ860710 (study PRJEB30046, sample SAMN00715261) | human gut metagenome | study: EMG produced TPA metagenomics assembly of the A metagenome-wide association study of gut microbiota in type 2...
AAAAAGTAAAAAATGGAAATAAAGAAGAAAATAGCAAATATAACATTAACTGGTATAAACCGACTTATGGAAAACTTCCTATGAAGGCTTATAAATAAATATTTTTATTTTATTTCTTTTTACATTTTATAACTGAAAAATGATAATTATTTTAAATAAAATAGGGGGAATAACGACTTATGGAAAACTTTTATATGAATCAATAAATAAGGAGGTAGTAATGAAGAAAATTGGAGATAGATATACTAACAATATTTTTGAAAATATTAAACATATAGATGATTATGAAAATGAATATTGGTATGCACGTGAATTACAAAAAGTATTGGAATACAAGGATTGGAGAAATTTTCAAAAAGTAATAAATAAAGCAGTTTTATCAGCAAATAATAGCGTTTCAAGCGAAGAAGATTGGATTGTTGAGATCAACAAGCCAATAAAAACTGGTAAAGGAAAAGAAGAGATTATTAAAGATTATAAACTATCAAGATACATATGTTATTTGATAGTGCAAAATGCTGACCCTAGTAAAGAAGTTGTTGCTTTAGGACAAACCTATTTTGCTATACAAACAAGAAAAAAAGAAATAACAGAACAGGAATATGATTCATTATCCGATGACGAAAAAAGATTTTATCAAAGAAAATTAACAAAACAGGGTAATTACACTTTGCAAAGAGTTGCTTCTGCAGCAGGTGTTAAAAATATGGCTGAGTTTCATAATGCAGGATATAAAGGATTATATAATGGTGAAACCGCTGATGATATATTTAAAAGGAAAAAATTACGATATAGAGAAGATATTTTAGATAATATGAATGAAGATGAATTAGTTGCTAATTTATTTAGAATAAATCAAACGAAGCAAAAACTTTTAAAAGATAATGTACAAGGTGAGAAAGAAGCAAAAGATGTACATTATGAGGTGGGGAAAAAAGTTAGAAAAGCATCGCAGATATTGGTGGAATGATGCCTGAAGAAATGCCAACACCTAAAAAGAGCTTAAAAGAATTAGAAAAAGAAAAGAAAAAATTAGAAATAAAAGTGCAAAAGAAACTTGAAGGAATAAAATAGGAGGAATAATGTCTTTAAAATATATAAATAACATTGAATATGCAAATGAAATAGAAGAATTATATTTAAATTCGTTTCCTAAAGAAGAAAGATTTCCTTTTTGGATACTAGAAGAGTGTTCTAAAGAAAATAATTCTGATTTATACGGCATAATTGATAATGATAAATTAATAGGAATGTGTTATCTTGTTAATTGTAGTAATGTATATTATCTTATGTATTTAGCAGTGGAACCGAATTTAAGAAACCAAAATTATGGTTCTAGAATATTAATGGATTTGAAAGAAAAATATAAAGTATTATTTTTATCAATTGATTCACCTGTTGATAATATAAGTGTTAGACGTAAAAATTTTTATTTAAGAAATGGTTTTTATGATACTAATAAATTTTATGAAGATACTGGTATTAATTATGAAGTATTATGTACTAATAATGAATATGAAATAACCGATGATATTATGAAGATGAGATATACCAATATGACAAATAATTACAAACTGTTTGAAGTAATATCAAATACGTTTAATATTGGACTTGTTAATTTGAAAAATAAACATAAGAAATAAAGGAAGTGATTAAAATGGATATGTATCAAAAAAGAAAAATTAGAGCAGAAAAGAAAAATAATGATAGTCAAAAAAGTTTTCCTTCGGTCGGAATTAACTGGTACCCAGGCCACATGGCTAAAACAAAAAGACAAATAATAGAAGACTTAAAATTAGTAGACATTGTAGTAGAAGTATTAGATGCAAGAATACCAATTTCAAGTCAAAATCCAGATATTCAAGAATACATAAAAAATAAAAATAAAATAGAAGTACTAAACAAAGCAGATTTAGCAGATGAAACACAAACAGCAAACTGGGTAAAATACTTTGAAAAGAATAATATTCCAGCTGTAATAACAGATTCAAACTCTGGCAAGGGAATACGAGAAGTAATTAAAAAAATCCATACTGTATCTGCTGAAACAAAGGAGAAATCTGCACAAAAAGGAAGAGCTGGAAGAAGTATAAGAGTATTAGTGCTTGGAATTCCAAATGTAGGAAAATCATCATTTATAAACAGAATTTCAAAGAAAACATCTGCAAAAGTTGGAAATAAACCAGGTGTTACTCGTCAAAAACAATGGATTCGTGTAGATGAGGGAATAGAGCTAATGGACACTCCAGGTGTATTATGGCCAAAACTAGGAAGTGAAGAAGTTGCAACAAATTTAGCATTTACTGGAACAATAAAAGATGATATTTTAGAAAAAACAGAAATAGCATTTTCACTATTAAAATATCTGGTAAAAAATTATAAACAAAATCTTTCTGAAAGATATAAATTAGATAATAAAATTGAAGAAATAATGAATCAATCAGATGACATAGATGAAAATGACAAATATTTAGAAATATTTGAGCTAATTGGTACAAAAAGAGGTGCAATAATATCTGGTGGACGAGTTGATTATGAAAAAGTTTCAGGAATATTATTGGACGAGTTTAGAAGCGGAAAATTAGGCAAAATAACACTTGAAAAAGTTAAAATTTAAGGAGGAACTATTGGAAGATTTAATAGAAAGAGCAAAATCTCCAGAAGAAATAAATATGTTATCACCATTAACATGGGCATATGTTGGAGATTGTATTTATGAATTATATATAAGAACAGACCTAGTAAATAAAACAAAATTAAAACCACATAAACTACATATTGAAACAATTAAATATGTAAAGGCAAAAGCACAAGCCGATATATTAAAAAGAATAGAAGAAAATCTAACGGAAAAAGAGCTAGAAATTGTGCGAAGAGGAAGAAATGCAGAAAATCATCATCTACCAAAGAATGCAGATCCAGCAGACTATATGTATTCAACAGCTTTTGAAGGTTTAATAGGCTATTTGTATTTAACAAAACAAGATGAAAGATTAAAAGAAATTTTTAAAATGTGTAAAGAATAGTATTTATGTTTGAAATAGAAAATATCAAATAATTAAGAAGATAAATGATGTTTTAAACTAATACTAAAACATTGATAATTAAACTTTGTATGAGAGGAAAAATAAATGAAAGAAATATTAATAATATGTGCAATGGAAAAAGAATCAAAAACAATAGCACAAGAGCTAAAATTACAAAAAGTTACAGAAACTATATTCAAAAAAAATAATATATCACTACTTATATCAGGAATAGGAAAACAAAAAACAGCAATAAATTTAACAAAATATTTATGTGAAAATATCAAACCAGATTTAATAGTAAATATAGGATATGCAGGTTCAACAGACATAAAAATAGGAACTTGGGTAAATATAACTAAATCATATAATTACGAATGGGATATACCAGGAGAAGAAAAATACAGTTTCTTAGACTATGGAAATCAAGAGCTAGAGCTAACAAAAAATACAGAAATACAAAAAGTAGAATGCTATTCAGCAGAAAGTTTTGTAACAAAAACTGACTTAACAGGTCACTTAGCATTTGATATGGAACTTCATTCAGTAGCAGTAATAGGTGATATGTTCAAAATACCAGTAATGTCTTTAAAAAAGATAAGTGATAATTTAAGTTTAGAAGATTATTACGATAATACAGAGAATAATGAAAATGTATTTGAATTAAGTAGTTCATTAAAATTATTAGATTTGTAAATAAAAATTATGTGTCAATTTGGGAAGGTTGTCAATGGGGACGGTTCTTTTTGACAAAATTGGATTGTTTTATAGTTATTTAATAATACTAGAACAGATAGATAGAAAATGAATATGATAAAATGAGTTTTATTAGTTGACAAGTGTTTTGCACTTTTGATATATTTTATTTATATAATTTTTATAAAAATTTAAAAACAAAAGCAAAAAATTAAAAAGGAGGAATTTTATAATGAAAAAAGCAGGAAAGATTATATTAATATTAGTGATTTTACTATTAATAGGAGGAATCATATGTGGAGGATATTTTTTATATAAAAATAATGAAGAATCAAACAAGAAAATTGCTGAACTAGAAAATAAAATTGCTGCTGTTAATAATGAAGATAAGAGCAATTCTTTAAACGAAGTAATAAACGATAAAACAAATAATAAAACAAATAATGAAATTAATAATCAAAAAATAACAGTAAAAGAATTTTCAGATAATGATGTAGTAGCAAGTAATGGATTAAAACTTGGTATGTTTGGAGAAGACGTTATTAAGATTATAAAAGATGAACCATCAGATCATAAAACAATAAATGAAGATGCAACAGGAGATATTGTAAATCAAAGTAAATATGACAATTTAGGACTAGAATTAGAATACCGTAGTGAAGATGGAGAAGGAACACTAAGTAGTATAACATGGACAAAAAATAGCATAAAAACAGCAAGAGGTATAACAATAGGATCAACAGAATCTGAAGTATTATCTGCATATACAAAAGATTCAATACTTGCAATTGATAATGAGCAATCAGATGGTACTAAAATAGTTACAATTGGATTTAAAGGTGACGATCCAGTTTATAATGTAAATAACAAAGGTAAAATATTTATAACTATTTCATCAGGAAAAGTTACTAAAATAGTTATAAGTTATGGACATTTAAATTAATGCAATTTATGAGAATAATTAATTATAAAGAGAGAAGCTTAAATTCTCTCTTTTGTTTTATGTGTCAAAGGGTTGTCAAAAAGAACCGTCCCCATTGACAACCAGAACTTTCCTCCATTGACACCCATTGACACAACCATTTTATGTTCTAAGCAGACTAAACCATTTTTTTATAAGCAAAGCACTCATATTCATAAAATTATTTTTCCCAATATCTCTATCACTCACAATATCGACTTTGCCAACTAATTCGGTATCTAAATAATAGCAAATTTCACCTATTTTTTGTCCTTTACTTATTGGAGCTGTTAATGTGTCAGGAATATTCACTTGTTGTGATATTCTTGATTCTTGACCTTTTGATACAAGGCAACATTTATCTTCAGAAAAGACAGCATTTACAGTATTTTCTACTCCTTTTTCAACAGAAACAGTTTTTACAATATCATTTGCTTTTGCAAGCTCAGAAGAGGAATAGTTATTGAAACCATAGTCAAGTAAAGCTTTGGCTTCTGAAAATCTTAAAGCTGTTGTTGGAGCTTTCATTATTACTGCAATCAAACTTAAATTGTTACGAGTTGCACTTGCAGATAAATTATATAAAGCAAGACTTGTAGAGCCAGTTTTTAATCCTGTACATCCTTCATAATTTCGTACTAATTTATTAGTATTAACAAGTTCAGATTTTCCATCACGAATACTATCCATCCAAATTGTAGTATATTTTGTAATATTAGGATGTTTAGTTAACAGTTCTCTGGACATTACCGAAATATCGTAAGCGCTTGTTACATGACCATCCTCATCAATACCATGACAATTTTTAAAATGCGTATCATTCATTCCAAGTTCTTTGGCTCTTTCGTTCATTTTAGCAACGAAAGCATCTGTGCTTCCACATAAATATTCTGCCATTGCAACAGTACAATCATTAGCAGAAACAACACACATACATTTAATCATTTCATTAACTGTTAAAGTTTCAGAAGGTGTAAGCCATATTTGAGATCCACCCATAGAGCTTGCATTTTCACTACAAGGAACTTTATCTTCTAAAGAAATTTGACCAGAATCTAATGCTTCCATAATTAATAGAATAGACATAACTTTAGTAACACTTGCTGGACGAAGTTGCTCGTGGCTGTTATGTTCATATAATACCTGACCAGAGTTTTGGTCAATTAAAATTGCTGCACCAGATTGTAAGTTAAGAGCGTTATTAGGTGTAATTGGCTCAGAAGTACTAGTAGAAGTTTCAAGCGAATCTGGTGTTGTAGACCATTTGTACGTATCTGCACTAAATACTATAATATTATAATTAAATAAGACACTTAAACCTATAAACAAATATAATGTTTTTAGTGTGAACTTTTTTATATACATTTAATGTTACCTCCAATAAAAAAAATTCATCTTTAATAAAATATATTAAAAAATGTTTTAAAAATGTCTAAAAAATTATTTTACAGAAACAATTTTTATGCTTACTTTTTTGTTATCTGTGCTAGCATAAATTTTTATTGTATTAGAAGTATTATTAACAAATTTTAAATCTTTACTACCATAAGAAACTGCAGCATCTTTTCCTTCAGGAACATAATTAACTTTTTTTCCATGAGGATGTCGCTCTGTAACTTTAAAGTCAGAAACTTTAAGAATAGCATTATATAAAGTAGAGCTAACTTGACAATTTCCACCACCTAATGCTTGAGTAACTTGCTTGTCTACAATAACATCTGCTTTTTTATATCCTTTTTCTTCAGTTGCCTTACCAACTGTTTGACAAAAAGAGAAACTCTTACCAGATTCAACAGTAGTTTCATTTAATTTAGAACAAGTTATTTGAATATTATTCAATCTATTAGAAGCCCTAGATTTAATTGTAGTAGAAGATTCAGCCAAAACAGTTTCAACAGGCTCACTCTTAGCAGGAGGCTCAGTAGGCTGAGGTTCTTGAACAACATTTTGATCAGTTTCATTTTCCGGTACAGTATTATTATTTTCATTAACAAAGCTATTATTAACAGATTGCTCGTTAGAAACACTACCAGTTCTTTCGGCCTGGAAATTTTGCCCTACATTATTATCATTTTTTGAAACAGTATTACATCCAACTAGAACAACTAAAGGAACAGTAAGTAAAAAAATAAAACATAGTTTTTTCATAAAAAAATCTCCTTGTGAAATAATAATTTATAAAATTAGTATAAATAAAAATAAAAAAAATATACTAAAAAATTAAATCTATTGACATCAATTAAATGGTATGATAAACTACAAAATGTAAAAAAATTAAGGAGGAAGAAAAATGAAAAAATTTATTTCAATATTAGGTATAATTGCAATATTAGCAGTTAGCTTATTTGGGTTTTCAGGATGTGGAAACAAAGAAAAAGATGAAGCAAAGGACGCAGAAAACAATAGCAATGTAAAAGAAGAGCAAAAAGAATCAAAAGATCCAGTAAATGATAATGATTCATATTATTTTATATATGATGGAAAGAAATTTAATGCAGGAGATAAAATTTCTAGTATAGAAGAAAAAACAGATTTAGTTGTAAGAGAAAGAGAAAAAACAGAAGATGTTCCAGCAAATAAATATATGATTGGTGCAGGATATATACAAACTGCAGATAAAAAAACATCTTTTTATGTAACACCTTATAATACAGAAAGTTCTGCAGTAAAAGTTCCAGATACATCTATAGGAGGATTTGACTTAGATGAAGATAATTTAAAATATGACAGTAAATTAGCTGATGTTGAAGTTGTCGGAGGATTAAAATTAGGATCTTCACTTGATGATGTAAAAAAAGTATTTGGAGAAACTGAAGAGATATATGAAGGAACAAATTATGATCAATATACATATAAATCTGAAGAAGTATATAGAAATTATGAATTCAAATTCAGCAAAGATGAGAAAAAAGTTATAGAAATTAAATGGAAAAATTTAGTTTTTGATAAATAAGAAAATGTAAAAATTAGTTACAAAAATGTTGGGGATAAAACTCCAACATTTTTTTATAATTTAAGAATTATCCAAAATCAATAGCTTGTTTACATATTATAAATACTAGTCACAAGAACAGAAAAAAGCACTATTGAAATTTTACTAAAATAAATATACAATATAAGAAAATTACAAAAGAGGTGCGATATGGCATATATAGAATTTAAAAATGTTATTAAAGAATATAAAATGGGGGAAATTACAATAAAGGCCCTAGATGATACAAATTTTGAAATTGAAAAAGGAGAGCTTGTTGTAATTGTTGGACCATCTGGTGCTGGAAAGACTACTACTTTAAATATATTAGGTGGTATGGATTCAGCAACAAGTGGTCTTGTTTTGGTTGATGGAAAAAATGTAACGAAACTAAAAAATAAAGAGCTTATACAATATAGAAGAAATGATATTGGTTTTGTATTTCAATTTTATAATTTAGTTCAAAATTTAACTGCAAAGGAAAATGTTGAATTGGCGACTGAAATTTGTAATGATTCTTTAAATGTAGATGAAGTTATAGAAAAGGTTGGCCTAAAAGACAGAAAAAATAATTTTCCATCACAACTTTCAGGTGGAGAACAGCAAAGAGTTGCTATTGCAAGAGCTATAGCTAAAAATCCTAAATTGCTTTTATGTGATGAACCAACAGGTGCTTTAGATTATAAAACTGGTAAACAGATATTAAAATTATTGCAAGATACTGCAAGAAAAGAAAATATGACAGTTTTAATAATAACACATAATGGCGCATTAGCTCCTATGGCAGATAGAATTATAAGATTTAAAAATGGTAGTGTTGAAAGTATGGAAATAAATCCAAATCCTAAGCCAATTGAAGAAATTGAATGGTAAAGGAGTGTGTTTATGAAAAGAGCTTTAGTTAAAGATAGTGTAAAACAAATAAAAAATACATTAAAAAGATTTATTTCTATATTAATGATGGCATTTTTAGGAGTGGGATTCTTTGCTGGTATAAAAGCAACTTCACCAGATATGATTGATACAATAGACAGATATTATAAAGAGCAAAACATATATGATTTAGAAATTGTATCTACATTGGGATTAACTAATGATGATTTAAATGAAATTGCTAAAATTGATGAAATAGATCAAGTTGAAGGAACATATGAAAAAGATGCAATAATTGAAAATGACAATGAAGAAATTGTTGTGAAATTATTATGTGCAAATAATATAAATGTTCCGGTAGTTTTAGAAGGAAATCTTCCAATAAATGAAGATGAATGTGTTGTGGAAGATAGTTTTTTGAAAAAGAAAAATAAAAAAATTGGTGATTATATAGATTTAAAGGTTGAAGATTCTACAAATAATAATGGTGATAAAGTCAATTATTTGAAGCAGAATAAGTTAAAAATAGTTGGAACTGTAAAAAGTCCATTATATATATCAAGAAACAGAGGAACAAGTAATTTAGGCTCTGGATCTGTTGATTATTTTATGTATATATCTGATAAAAATATTAATGCAAATGATATATACACACGAATATATGCAAAAGTAAAAAATGCAAATGAATATACAACTTCAACAGATGAATATGAAAATTATATAGATAATATAACTGATAATGTTGAAAAAATTAAAGACCAAAGGGAACAAGCTAGATATAATGAATTAATTACATCTGCTACAAATAAATTAAATGATGCAGATCGAACTTTTAATGAAGAAAAGCAAAATGGTCAAACTAAAATTGATGATGCGGAAAAAGAGCTTAATGATGGAAAAAAGAAAATTGAGTCTGCAGAAGCGAAAATTAGTAAAAATGAGAAAGAAGCGGAATCTAAGTTTTCATCTGTTGAAAAACAAATAAAATCTGCAAAAGAAGAAATAAGCAAATCTGAAAATGAGCTATCAAGTAAGGAAAAAGAAGTTAATTCGAAAATTGAAGAATATGAAAAACAAAAAAATGATTTGAATACAAAATTAAATGATGTAAATAGTGGAATAGATAAAATAAATGCAAATTATAAAAATATTATAGAATCACTAAAAAATAATAATTTGCCAGATGATCAAAGAAAACAATTAGAGCAAACTAAATTATCACTTGAACAACAACTGAATGAATTAAATAAAAATAAAAATGAGCTGGAATCTGGAATAAAATCGATTGAATCAGGAATTTTAACAGCCAAAAGTGAAATTGAAAAAGCTAAAAATAAAATAAGCAATGGAAAAAAAGAGTTACAAAAACAAGAAAAAACCTTAAATGCGAGTAAAAAAGAGGCTCAAACCAAAATAGAAAATGCTAAAAAAGAGCTTGAACAGTCTAAAGAAAAAATAAAAAATGGTGAAGAAGAACTTGAAAAAAGTAAAAATGAATATAATAAAAAAATTAATGATGCTGAAAAAGAATTAATTGATGCTAAATCAAAAATTGCAGATATAGAAAGCCCAAAATGGTACATTTTTGATAGATATAATAATGATGGATATAACAGTTATATTCAAGATACGCATAGTATAAAAAATTTAGGAAATGTTTTTCCAATTGTGTTTTTTATAGTAGCAACATTAATATCATTAAATTCAATGACAAGAATGGTAGAAGAGCAAAGAACTCAAATTGGAACATTAAAGGCATTAGGATATAATAAATTTCAAATAATAAGTAAGTATGTAATTTATGCAACATTGGCAACAGTAATAGGTGGAATTTTGGGTATGTGTGTAGGTTTTGTTTTAATCCCAACAATTATATTTAAAATGTACCAAATGATGTACCAAATATCCGGATTTAAAGCTGAATTTAATATGTTTTATGGTATGTTAGGATTAGGTCTTATAAGTATTTGTATAATAGGCGCAACAATATATTCTGCATTAAAAGAGCTTGGAAATACTCCAGCTACTTTAATGAGACCGAAATCTCCAAAAATAGGAAAGCGTGTATTGTTAGAGCATATACCATTTATATGGAAAAGGTTGTCTTTTACAAGAAAAGTTACAGTTCGAAATATATTTAGATATAAGAAGAGATTTTTAATGACAATAATAGGAATATTAGGATGTACAGCTCTTATTGTAACTGGATTTGGATTAAAAAATACAATAAAAAGTATAATCCCACTAGAATATGAAAATGTATTTAATTATGATATGCAAATTACATTAAAAAGTGGAAATGATGAAAATCAAAAAGATAAATATATTCAAGAGCTAAAAAATAAAGACGAAATTGAAAAGGTTGTATCAACATATATGACATCAGTAACAGCTCAAAAAGATGATAAATCTGAAAGTTTAATAATGATAGTTCCAGATGATGAAAATAAACTTGAAGGATTAATAAATATAAAAGATGTCAAAACAAAAAATCAAGTAAGTTTAAAAGAAAACGAAATTTGTATAACAGATAAAGTAGCACAACTTTTAAATGTAAAACAAGGAGATACAGTAAAAATAAAAGATTTAGACGATAATGAAATTGATGTTAAAGTTTCTAATATTGTTGAAAATTATGTATATCATTATGCATATATGTCAAAGCAAACATATCAGAATCTATTCAAAAAGGATTACAGTACTAATATATTATTTACAAAAAATAAAGAATTATCAGAAGAAAAAATAAATGAATTATCAAAAGCAATAATGAATGATAATGAGGTTTCAGGTGTAAGTGTAATAAGTAATTTAACAAGTCAAATAGATAATATGATGAGCTCATTAAATTATGTTGTAATAATCTTAATAGTATCAGCGGGATTACTAGCATTTGTTGTATTATACAATTTACAAAATGTCAATATAAGTGAAAGAATACGAGAGCTTGCAACAATAAAAGTACTAGGATTTTATGACAAAGAAGTATATTCATATGTAGCAAGAGAAACAATACTATTAACAATAATAGGAACAATACTAGGCTTAATAGGAGGCTATTTCCTAAATGCATTTATTCTAAAAACATGTGAAATAAATATGCTAAGATTTAAACCAACAATAGAGCCAATAAGCTACATATACGCAATAGCACTAACAACAGGCTTTAGCATAATAGTAAATATAGCAACATATTTCGCCCTAAAGAAAATAGACATGATAGAAAGTTTAAAAAGCGTAGAATAAAAAACGCAGAGAAAAGGGGGACGGTCCTGCAAGAAGAAAAAGGGGGACGGTCCTGGAAAGATTAAATCAAGGATCGTCCTCAAAAGGACCGTCCCCCGAAATTTAAAATTTTTATTATAAAATATTGACAAACAAAATCTGCTTATATATGATAAGAAAAATACAAAAGGAGGAATTTGAAAATGTTATTAAAAAATGCAATGGTATTTACAAATGGCAAATTTCAAAAATGTGATGTAGAAATAAACGAATCTACAATAACAAAAATTTCTAAAAACATCGAATCAAAAGATATCGATGCAGTTTATGATTTAAATAATATGTATTTATTACCAGGTTTAATTGATGTTCATACACATCTAAGAGAACCTGGTTTTATTTATAAGGAAACAATTGCAACTGGAAGTATGGCTGGAGCAAAAGGAGGTTACACCAGTATATGTGCTATGCCAAATTTAAATCCAACACCAGATTGTATGGAAAATCTGCAAGTGGAACTTGATGCAATAAAAAAAGATGCAAAGATTAATGTATATCCATATGGAACAATAACTAAAGGAGAAAAAGGTGAAGAACTTGCGGATTTAGATGAAATTGCTGACTATGTAATTGCTTTTTAAGATGACGGACATGGTGTTCAAAATGAACAAATGATGCTTACAGCTATGAAAAAAGCTAAAAGTCTTAATAAAATGATTGTTGCACATTGTGAAGATAATAGTCTTTTAAATGGCGGGTATATACATGATGGACAATATGCAAAACTACATAATCATAAGGGAATATGTTCTGAAAGCGAATGGGGTCCAATAAAAAGAGATATAGAGCTATCAAAAAAAACAGGTTGTCATTATCATGTGTGTCATATATCAACCAAAGAAAGTGTTGATATAATTCGTAAAGCAAAAGCAGAAGGCGTAAACATAACTTGCGAAACAGGACCTCATTATTTAACATTAAATGACATGGATTTACAGGAAGATGGAAGATTTAAAATGAATCCTCCTATTCGTTCAGAAGAAGATCGATTAGCTTTAATTGAAGGAATAAAAAATGGAACGATAGATATGATAATAACAGACCATGCTCCACATTCAGCAGAAGAAAAAAGTAAAGGATTAGCAGGAAGTAGCATGGGAGTTGTAGGATTAGAAGTAGCATTTCCAGTATTATATACAAATCTAGTAAAACCAGGAATAATAACATTAGAAAAACTAATAGATTTAATGAATACAAATCCAAGAAAAATATTCAAAATAGGAACAGAAATAAAAGAAGGACAAACAGCTGATTTAACAGTATATGATTTAAATGAGCAATACGACATAGATTCATCAACATTTGTATCAATGGGAAAAGCAACACCATTTGATGGAAATCATGTATATGGCAAATGTAAAATGACAATCTGCTCCGGTAAAGTTGTATTTAATTAAAAACGGAAGGAATGAGATAATTGGAAAATATATTGGAATATAAAATAATAGAAAACAAAAAAATTGCCAAAGATGTATTCAAAATGATATTAGAAGGAGATACGTCATCAATTACTAATCCAGGGCAATTTATTAACATAGAGCTTGAAGGTTTTTATCTAAGAAGACCTATTTCCATTTGTGATTATGATGACAAAACAATTACAGTTATATATAAAATTGTGGGAAATGGAACAGATTTTATGTCTAATTTAAAACCAGGCAAAGTTTTAGATATTTTGACTGGCTTAGGAAATGGATTTGACATAAACTGCGATGGCGATAATCCATTATTAATAGGAGGTGGTGTTGGAACTCCACCTATGTATAATTTATGTAAAAAGCTTTTAAATGCTGGAAAAAAGCCAATTGTAGTACTTGGTTTTAATACAGAAGAAGATGTTTTTTCTGAAAAAGAATTTAAAGATTTGGGCGTAGATGTTTATATTTCAACTGTAGATGGAAGTTATGGAACTAAAGGATTTGTAACAGATATTATTAAAAATTTAAACGGATATTCATATTTTTATGCATGTGGTCCAATGCCAATGTTAAAAGCTATATGTATGTCCATATCGGATATACATGGACAAGTTAGCCTAGAAGAGCGTATGGGATGTGGATTTGGTGCTTGTATGGGTTGTACAATTGAAACCCAAAATGGATACAAAAGAGTTTGCAAAGATGGTCCTGTTTTTAAAAAGGAGGAAGTAATATGGTAAAAAATGATAGATTAAAAGTAACTCTAAGTGGCGTAAAACTTGATAATCCTGTTATTCCTGCAAGTGGAACATTTGGATTTGGATATGAATTTACTAAATTCTACGATATAAATATATTGGGCTCTATTTCATTTAAGGGAACAACGAAAGATGCGAGATATGGCAATCCATTGCCGCGTATTGCTGAATGTAAAGAAGGTCTTATAAATTCAATAGGACTTCAAAATCCTGGCATTGATTCTGTTATTTCAAATGAACTTCCTAAGTTAAAAGCATGTTTTAAAAATCCATTAATAGCTAATATAAGTGGATTTTCAATTGATGAGTATGTGGAATGTTGCAAAAAAATTGACAAAGAAGATCAAGTTGAAATTATTGAAGTAAATATCAGCTGTCCAAATGTCCATAATGGTGGAATGGCTTTTGGAACAAATCCTGAATCTGCTAAAGAGGTTACAAAAGCGGTCAAAGCAGTTACTACAAAACCTGTATATGTAAAACTTACACCTAATGTTACAAACATTGTTGAAATTGCAAAAGCATGCGAAGAAGGTGGAGCAGATGGCATTGTTTTAATAAATACAATGCTTGGAATGAGAATAAATCTTAAGACTAAAAAGCCTGTAATAGCAAATAAAATGGGAGGTTTTTCAGGTCCTGCAATTTTTCCAGTAGCATTAAGAATGGTATATCAAGTTTATGAAGCAGTAAATATTCCAATAATTGGAGTGGGAGGAATTTCATCTGCAGAAGATGTTATTGAAATGATGCTTGCAGGTGCAAGTGCAGTTGAAATTGGAGCTGCTAATTTAAAAAATCCATATGTATGCAAAGAAATAATTGAAAATCTACCTGAGGTTATGGATAAGTATGGAATTGAAAAATTAACTGATGTTATTGGAATGGCACATTAATATAGATATTTAGAAAAAAGGAGATTAATATGGGAAAAGACGTTATAATAGCATGTGATTTTAAAAACAAAGAAGAAACATTTAAATTTCTTGATTTGTTTGAAGGAGAAAAATTATTTTTAAAAATAGGAATGGAACTTTTTTATTCAGAAGGACCAGAGATAGTAAAGGAAATTAAAAGAAGAGGTCATAAGATATTTTTAGACTTAAAACTTCATGATATTCCAAATACTGTAGAAAAAGCAATGAAATCATTAGCAAATCTTGATGTAGATATGACAAATGTTCACGCAGCTGGAACAATTGACATGATGAAAGCTGGTTTAAAAGGTTTAACTAAAGAAGATGGAACAAGACCATTACTTATAGCAGTTACACAGCTTACATCAACAAGTCAAGAAAGAATGGAAAAAGAGCTATTAATAAATAAACCAATAGAAGATGTAGTAATGCATTATGCAGAAAATACACAAAAAGCAGGACTAGACGGAGTTGTATGCTCTCCACTAGAAGTACAAGCAGTTAAACAAAGATGTGGAAAAGACTTTATAACAGTAACACCAGGAATAAGATTTGCTGCAAAAGATGCAGGAGATCAAGTTAGAATAACAACACCAGCAAAAGCTAAAGAGCTAGGCTCAGACTACATAGTAGTAGGAAGACCAATAACTCAAGCCGAAGATCCAGTACAAGCCTACAAATTATGCAAAGAACAATTCTGCTAAATTTAGTAAAGAATCAAAAAAACGGGGACGGTCCTGAAAAAATAAAAAGAGACAATTTTCAAAAAAAGAAAGGAAACGATTATTATGGAAAATTTAGAAACAAAAATTGCAAAGGATTTATTATCAATAGAGGCTATATTTTTAAAGCCAGATGACCCTTTTACATGGGCAAGTGGAATCAAAAGTCCAATTTACTGTGACAACAGATTAACTTTAACATCACCAATGGTTAGAAATGATGTTGAAGAAGGATTAGCAAGTTTAATTCAAGAAAATTTCCCAGGAGCGGAGGTACTAATGGGAACAAGTACAGCAGGTATAGCACATGCTGCCATTACAGCAGACATTTTAGGATTACCAATGGGATATGTAAGAGGAAGCAGTAAAGACCACGGAAGAAAAAATCAAATAGAAGGGCGATTAATAAAAGGACAAAAAGTTGTCGTTGTAGAAGATTTAATTTCAACTGGAGGAAGTGTTATAGAAGTTGTAAATGTATTAAGAGAAGCAGGTGCAATTGTATTAGGTATTGTTAGTATATTCACATATAACATGGAAAAAAGTGTTAAAGCATTATCAGAAGCTAAAGTCAAAAATGTAAGTCTATCGAACTTTGACACAATGGTAGAAGTAGCTGCAGAGCAAGGATATATAAAACCAGAGGCAAAAGAAAAATTAATAAAATTTAGAAATAATCCAAGTGATGAAAGCTGGATTGGATAATTAAGATTTGAGACGGGTGTCAGTGGGGACGGTTCTTTTTGACAACTTTTGGCATACATTTTGGATGTAGCTTTAAAAAGTTGTCAAAAAGAACCGTCCCCACTGACATAATAGTTTTCATCAAAGAAAGTCCTTTCTTTGATTTATTTAGTCGTAAATTATTATATCAAAGGACTT
>ERZ860710.908-NODE-908-length-16344-cov-4.058015_pt1 | contig 16344 bp, 10 predicted proteins | sample MGYA00509974_ERZ860710 | MGnify/ENA primary metagenome ERZ860710 (study PRJEB30046, sample SAMN00715261) | human gut metagenome | study: EMG produced TPA metagenomics assembly of the A metagenome-wide association study of gut microbiota in type 2...
TTTACCCGCGGTTTGGCCCGAATCGGAAAGAGGCCGTGCCACTTCGTATGCGGCGCATGCATTGCTGGCAAAGGTTTATTTATATAGGAAGAACTATCAGGAAGTGGTCAATGAACTTGCTCCGGTGGTAGCAGCCATTCATGCCGGAAAAGACTTGATGCTGGTGCCCATGCCGCAAACTTTTCCCAACGACTTGAAGACGAGCAAGGACATTATTTTTGCCGTTCAATATCTGAAAGGTGGAGTAGGCGAGTCGGTACATCAGAACAACCGCTATCGTAACAATGACAATGGCAATATCATCTCATTGGAGCAAGCGGAGTTTGAAAGCGACAAGGATAACCGTAAGGCCCTGGTAGAACCTACGGGCAGCGGACAGCGTCCGGGCAAGTTCAATGCTCCGGCAACGAACAATGAGACCAGTGCCGACTTTCCGGTAATGCGTTGTGCCGAAGTGATGCTGATGTATGCCGAAGCTGCCAATGAGCTTGCCGCTGTTCCTACACAAGATGCTTTGGATGCTCTGAATGCCGTACGCACAAATGCAGGTCTTGAAGGGAAAACATTGGCCGAACTGTCCACAAAAACACTCTTCCGCCAGGCAGTATATAAGGAACGCCGTTTGGAGCTTGCTCTGGAGTGCGACCGTTGGTTCGACATTGTTCGCACCGGACAAATGGCTGCCATATTTCCCGGTATTGATGCTTATCGGCAGCTCTATCCGGTTCCTCAAACCGAAATAGAGAATGTCAATGACAAAGCCGGTTGGCAGAACGAAGGCTATGCATTGGAATGATTGAATTTATAATCCATGAAATGATGAAAAAGATATATTTATTGCTGTTTGCTGTTTTGGCAGTATTGCAGCTTTCGGCTCAAGACCGAGTGACGCAGATTCGTGAAAAACTGATGAATCGCGACCAGAGTTCAGTAATTGTGGTAGCCCATCGCGGCGACTGGCGCAATTTTCCGGAAAACTCTTTAGAGGCAATAGACAATGCCGTTAGAATGGGTGTGGATATTGTGGAACTGGATGTAAAGAAGACAAAGGATGGTGAACTGATACTGATGCACGACCGGGCACTGGACCGCACAACCACCGGCAAGGGGCTGGTTTCGGAAGCCACTCTCGACTACATACGTGGGTTGAAGTTGAAAAACGGCTGCAACATACGTACCATCCACAAAGTTCCTACTTTGGAAGAGGCCTTGCTGCATGCCAAAGGCAAGATAATGATAAATCTGGACCAGGCCGACCTCTATTTCGACCAGATTTATGAGCTGATGAAGAAGACCGGAACCACCAAGCAGATTATAATGAAAGGGCGCAAAACAGCAGCCGAAGTCAAGAAACAATTCGGCGATTATCTGAATGACGTAATCTATATGCCCATTGTCGACCTCGACAAGCCGGGGGCCGAGGAACAGATAGAGACGTTTGTCAAGGAGATGTCTCCCGTAGCTTTTGAACTGCTGTATGTAAAGGACTCCAACCCGCTTCCCAAGAAGCTGGCAACGACTTTAGCCGACCGCTCCCTTATCTGGTACAACACTTTGTGGGATACGATGGCAGGCGGACACGACGATGACATGTCTTTGCAAAACCCCGATGAGGGCTATGGCTATTTGATTGACACATTGGGATGCCGCATCCTACAGACTGACCGTCCGGCTTATTTGCTGGAGTATCTGAGAACGAAAAAAATGCACGAATAAAGCAATTTGGTTCACTATCCGTTCGAGTTCCGCAAGCTTGGTTGCAAAGGCTCTGGCATAATACAAATTTATATTCAGTAATCTCTGTCATTCAGCGGAGTGTAGCGACGGAATATCTCCTTTCCTCGCTATACATCCGCCGGATGGTTGCGATTGAGCTTGCGAAACTTAAATCCAATAACAAAATACAATGTTGAAACATCTTATAAATTTCTACAAGGTTTCTTCCGATAAACCTTGTACCGACCTTTCTGTGTCCGCCTGTCAACGGCGCTTGAAGCGGCTGCAATGGTCTACTTTTCTTGCGGCAACGCTTGGCTACGGCATGTATTATGTATGCCGTCTCAGCTTGAATGTAGTGAAGAAACCGATAGTGGAGGAAGGTATTTTCTCCGAAACAGAACTGGGTATTATCGGTTCCGTACTTTTCTTCACTTATGCCATAGGTAAGTTTACAAACGGTTTCCTGGTCGACCGCAGCAACATCAACCGTTTCATGACTACCGGACTCTTGGTCACGGCATTGGTGAACCTTTGTCTCGGCTTTGTCCATTCATTCATCTTGTTTGCCATCCTTTGGGGCATCAGTGGCTGGTTCCAGTCGATGGGGGCCGCTTCTTGCGTGGTAGGCTTGTCACGCTGGTTCACCGACAAACAGCGCGGTTCTTTCTACGGCTTCTGGAGTGCGAGCCACAACATCGGCGAGGCGATGACATTTATCATCATTGCCTCCATTGTCAGTGCTTTCGGCTGGCGGTATGGTTTCTTTGGAGCAGGACTTGTGGGGCTGGCAGGTGCATTGATTGCCTGGCGTTTCTTCCACGATACACCGCAAAGCAAAGGGTTGCCCATTGTCAATATGCCTAAGGCGAAGAAAAAAATGAGTGTGTTGGAAAGCGAGGAATTCAGCCGTGCGCAGAAAGCCGTACTTCGCAATCCTGCCATCTGGATATTGGCACTCAGTAGTGCTTTTATGTATATCAGCCGTTATGCGGTGAACAGTTGGGGCGTATTCTATCTGGAAGCGCAGAAGGGCTATTCTACACTGGATGCCAGTTTCATCATTTCCATCAGTTCGGTCTGTGGCATTGTGGGTACGATGTTTTCCGGTGTCATTTCGGACAAGCTGTTCGGCGGGCTCCGCGCACTTGGTCAGACACTGTTGCTGACACTGCTGTCCCTGTTATTTGCCATGGTCATCGGTATGATCTTCGGACTGATGAATGTGGTTGCACTCTGCTTGTTCCTGCTGGTTCCCGGTGTTCATTTCTGGGTGGACGCTTTGGCCATGATACTTTTCGGCCTTGGCATCGGTGTGCTGATTTGCTTTCTCGGAGGGCTGATGGCTGTAGATATTGCTCCGCGCAATGCTTCGGGCGCAGCATTGGGCGTTGTAGGTATAGCCAGCTATATAGGTGCAGGATTGCAAGACGTAATGAGCGGCGTGCTGATAGAAGGGAACAAGCAGTTGGTGGATGGCGTGGAGGTGTACGACTTTACCTACATCAACTGGTTCTGGATAGGGGCGGCATTGCTATCTACATTGCTGGCTTTGTTTGTGTGGAATGCGCGGAATGAAGAAGAAGCATAGCACATTGCCAAAGCAGCTTAATTCTATCCTTACATCGGCAAATGAATAGAATAAGGGGAGTTTGCAACTAAAATTCGAGGCATCATAGCGATGCCTCTTTTATGGGATTTGATTTGCTGTACTTCCCAAATGCTCCTGGCTATAATTCTCATAGTTTGTGTATTTAGGGCAAACTTAGATAACAAATGTGTTTTGGAAAACAAACATCCTTTTGATTTTCAGAATGTGGAGTTGTCTTTCATTTAAAAACACTCAAAAAGTATGAAGTTCCTGCCGCACCAAAATCACTTTGAATTCTTTTTTCACATAATATTTCCTTTTATCTGCCTTTATTTGCGAAAATATTGATAATATTGCCATCTCTTTATGTCCGTAAAGGATATGCTTTTGTTGCAAAAATCTAAGGATATGGTCGATTCTACAGATGAAAAACGCTTATTGGCCGAATTGGGTGCAGGCTCTTTCCAGGCATTCGAGAAGCTCTATCACAGATATAGCGGTAAGCTGTATAACTTCATCATGCGTATTTCCGCGGGCAACCGGTATATGGCTGAAGAAGTGGTGCAGTCCACCTTTATCCGTATATGGGAGGTACGCGGAACAGTAGACCCGGAATCATCATTCATATCTTTCCTCTGCACCATTGCCAAGAATCTGCTGATGAATATGTACCAAAGGCAGACTGTAGAGTTTGTCTATAACGAGTATCTGATGAAAAGCGGCGTAGACCGTGATTTCCGGACGGAAGAAGGCATCGACTTGCACTTTCTGCATGAGTACATAGACTCATTGGCAGACAAGCTTCCCGAACAACGCAAAAAGATATTCATCCTGAGCAAAAGGCAGCATTACACCAATAAGGAGATAGCAGAACAATTGGGAATATCCGAGAGCACGGTTGCCACGCAGTTGTCTCTTGCCGTAAAATTCATGCGCACGCAGTTAATGCAGAATTACGACGCTGTTCTTGCCCTTTTATTTGTATTCTTTGTTAATGAAGTGTAAATGTGACAAGGGCTTTTGGATAATAAGCGGGATGAAAGTGTATACTTTTAAATAACAAAAAGATGGATAAGGCACAGTATAGAAAACTAATGGATTGGATGAAGAACGATCGCCACCTGCAAAACTGGTGGGAGGGAGAGTTTGTCAAATCGGATGCAGAGATTGATGTTGCATTGCGCAACAAGATGTTTGTCCGTATCAAGGAAGAGACGGTTGGCAAGTCACGGTCTGCGCGGGTTGTCCGTATGAATATTCTGAGATGGGCTGCCATGATTTGTCTGCCCGTTTGCCTCGCTTTCTTCACTTATTACCTGATAGACATGTCTCAAGCACCCGGAATGCCTTTCGTTGTGAAAGCTGGTAAGGGCGACAAGGCAAGGATTGAGTTGCCGGATGGAACGAACGTTGTTCTGAATTCAGCGTCCCAATTGAGCTACCTCAATGATTTTGGTAAAAAGAATCGGTGTGTGCAACTCAATGGAGAGGCATTCTTTAAGGTTGCTCATGATGAAAGCCGTACGTTCATAGTGCAAGCCGGCAACCTGGAAGTGAAAGTGCATGGCACGTCTTTCAATGTTTCGGCTTACGAAGACGACGAGGACATCGTTGTTGTGTTGCAAGAAGGTAAAGTAGGGGTGTACGCCCAAGGAATGTCGCACACCATGATTCCCGGCGACAAGCTGGAATACAATAAGCTTACCCAAAAGCTGACTACCACAAAAGTGAATTCCGAAGATTACATTGAGTGGATAAAGGGAAATCTGTATTTCGACAAAGAATCGTTGAAGAATATCATGAACACTCTTTCGCGCATTTATAATGTAGAGATACGCTTTGAGTCGGATAAGCTTTTGAACGAACGTTTCACCGGAACCATCCCCGGCAATGGCATCCGGAGTGCTTTGAACATGCTGATGCTTACTGCCGATTTTACGTATGAAATGGACGGCTCTGTCATCGTAATAAAAAGCAAATAGGTTAACGGGAGTTAAAATCGCAAGGCGGCTTGGACGAAGACATAGGGGTGGCTGTATACTTATCAAACCTATAAAAGTTTTGATGTATGAAACACAAGTTAGCCTTTTTAAGACTCTTCCGCTCCTTTGTCGGGAGAAGTGGTAATCGGAACGCAGTGCGGACTGTCTGTCTGGCATTGTTTCTAAGTATTTCCTTTAGTGCTTATTCCCAAATCACAATCAGCTTCAAGGAGCAGCCGTTGAGGTCTGCCCTGAAGCAGATAGAGCAGGTGAGTGCCTATAAGTTCTTTTACAATGAGAGCCTGCCGGATTTGGACCGGAAAGTATCGTTGAATGTGCAGGATGCAACGATTGACCAGACTATGCGGCAGCTTCTGGCAAAGACGGCTCTTTCGTATAAGCAGGAGCAGGGGAATGTAATTGCTCTGATTCGCAAGCCTGCGCAAAACGCTTCATCTGCAAAGAAAATAACCGGTATTGTTGTAGATGCCAATGGTGAACCTATTATCGGTGCTACTGTTATGGTGAAAGGTGCTTCCAACGGAGGAATTACCGATGTGGATGGTGTATATTCTCTTATGGATGTGCCCGGAGATGCCATGATTTCAATTTCCTATGTCGGATATAAGACCGTAGATATTAAAGTGACGGATAAATCGCTGGCAAGAGTAATCTTGAAAGAGGATACGGAAATGCTTGATGAGGTGGTTGTTGTGGGCTATGGTGTACAGAAGAAGAGCGATATAACCGGTTCCGTATCTTCCGTGAAATCAGAAGAATTGCTCTCTGCTCCCAATACAAGTACAGCGCAGGCTCTTCAGGGACGCGTATCGGGTGTTGTAGTACAAAACACCAGTGGTGACCCTGCTGGTGCTGTCTCTATCCGTATTCGCGGCTCAAACTCTCTGACCTACGGTAACGACCCTTTGGTGATTATCGATGGCGTACAAGACGGAAACATCGGCAGCTTGAATCCTAACCAGATTCAATCCATAGAGGTTCTGAAAGATGCAGCGGCCTTGTCAGTATACGGCTCTAAAGGTGCCAATGGTGTCATTCTTGTAACAACCAAGAACGGTACAGCCGGCAAGGCACGCATCTCTTATAACGGATTTGTTTCATTTGACCAGGTAAGGAAGAAGTTACCTTCTCTGAATGCGACAGACTATGCAACTTTGCTGAATGAAGCGAGAATTGAAAACGGGCAAAATCCGATTTTTATGCAGGATGAGATTGCCGCTTTAGGAGAAGGAACCAATTGGCAGAATGAAATATTCAGAGAAGCCATATCCCACACGCACAACGTCAGTGTGAGTGGTGGAAAAGAAGGCATATCCTATTTTCTGGCAGGGGGATATGTCGACAAGCAAGGGGTTGTCTTGAATACGGATTTCAGGGAATATACTTTCCGCTCAAATTTTAAGATACAAGCCAACAAGCGTTTGAGCTTTATACTGAACACCTTTGCTTCCTATAACAAATCACAGAAAGGTGAATATGAACAAGCTATCAGTTCGGCATTGCAATGGTCGCCCACCAAGAAGGTTTATGATTCCGAAAGCGAAGGCGGCTATACGCAGCCGGGCGGTGTAGGGCCTACTTCGTTCAATCCGGTAGGATATGCCAAGGAGTTTGTAAATGATAACTCTGCTTCCGTGTTTAATGTTGCTGTCACGGGTGAATATAAGTTTTGGGATTTCCTGAAATTTTCGACCTTGTTTTCATACAAGACCAATAGCCGGACTTCAGGCTATTTCGACAATCAGGTAGTGAACAACGGTCCGACTACGGAAGTAAGCGGAAGCAAAACGCAGTCTAATTATATTGCATTGCAAAGTACCTCAATCCTTACTTTCGACAAATCTTTCGGTAAGCACAATGTGCAGGCAACCGGTGTTTACGAAATGCTGAAAGATAGCTATGATGGCACGACAGCATCAGCCAAAGGCATCCCCGTGGGATTGGGATACAATGGAATACAGTTTGGTTCTATCTTGCAGCAGCCTTGGGCGGAAACTTCCAAAACAACCATGCAGTCGTTCATGGGACGCGTCAATTACAGTTATCAGAAGCGGTATATGTTGTCGGCTTCCGTTCGTTACGACGGTGCCAGCCAATTGGCCGAAGGGCATAAATACGACGGTTTCACAGCCTTTTCCGTAGGATGGAATTTGATGGAAGAGGCTTTTATGGAGAGATTCCGTCATGTTGTCCCCGAATTCAAGTTAAGGGCCAGCTACGGAACGGTGGGCAATGCGGCTGTTCCGTCGTTTGCCTCCCAGTTGAAGTTTACTCCCGGCTTGGATGCCAACAACAATCCTACCCTTGCCATTTCCCAGTTGAGTAATGAAAACCTGAAGTGGGAACGTACGAATGAGCTGAATGTAGGTATCGACAGCCGTTGGTGGGGCGGCAGGCTGAGTTTTTCTGCCGAGTATTACAAGAAGAAGACAACCGATTTGTTGATGTGGCAGAAGGTGCCCACGGCATTGGGAGTAGAATCTATCCTGACAAATGTAGGCGCGGTATCCAATCGGGGTTTTGACTTGACATTCGGTGGTATTCCCGTATCGACAAAAAACTTCAAATGGGATATAAACTATACGGTGAACTATAATAAGAACAAAATTCTGGAACTGGATGGCCTTTCCGATATGATGATTTACACCAGCAATGCCGACTTTCCCGGATTGGTAGGCTCTTACGTGCAGATGGTAGGACAGCCGATGGGTACATTCCTGGGCTACACCTTTGCCGGAGTGTGGAAACAGAATGAAGCGACTACGGCAGCCTTGTATGGTGCTAAGCCGGGAGATGCCAAATATGCAGATCTCAACAGGGATGGAAAAATAGATAAAGAAGACATCGGTATCATAGGCAATGCGCAACCCACATGGAGCTTTGGCTTCAACAATACATTTACCATTTACGATTTCGACTTGAACATCTTCTGGCAGGGAGTAGCGGGTAATGATGTTTATAATCAGAACCGTGTGCGCCGTGAAGTCTATTCTTCGGATGCTTTTCCTACCAATCCGGTTATAAAAGAGCATTGGACACAGGAGAACGAAACGGACATCCCGTCATTTTCGGGGACAGAATATGTCAACTCTTCCCGTTGGGTTGAAAAAGGTGCTTATCTGCGGTTGAAGAATATCACTTTGGGCTATCGTCTGCCCCGGCAACTGTTGTCGAAGATTGGATTCAATGCTGCCCGCATTTATGTAAGTGCCAACAACCTTTGGACGATAACGAACTATACCGGATATGACCCCGAGGCCAGTATGGGAACCGACGCTACGGCTGCCGGGGTAGACCGCGGCATCTATCCCTCGGCAAAGAGCTTCTTGGTGGGTTTGGATATTACATTTTAACTGATAAATTAAGGATATATTATGAAAATAAAGATGAATATAAAAAGAATGGTAGTGGGATTGATGACCGTTAGCATCTGTTGCGGATGTGCCGATTTATCGGAAGATTTGACCGGACAGCCCACATCTGACAAGTTCTTTAAGACAATTGTCGATTTCAACAGTTATATTTCCGGAGCTTATACCCCCCTTGTCAAGCTCTATGGAGAAGATGCACCCTACGTTGCGTGTGCCGGTGCTGAAGATGTATGTACCCCGGTAGTCAGATGGAAAGGATTCGAGCAGGTTAACATTAACACAGTAGGCAATCCGGAAGAAGTGACGGATATTTTATGGAACAATTGTTATTCGAGCATCAGTGCATGTAATACTACGATAGAACTGGTTGCACAGAATACGAATCTCACGGCAGAGGAGTTGAGCCCCATTGACGGCGAAGCCAAATTCCTCCGTGCTTTCGGCTATTTCCAGTTGGTCCGCTGGTTTGGTGAGGTTCCTTTACTGACGGAGGCCAATCAGAAGAATGCGTCGGTGGAACCGCAGGCTGCCATAGCTGATATTTATAAACAGATTGTTGTGGATTTGCAGTCGGCGGAAACGACGCTGCCTTCGAAGCGGGAAGACCGTACCCGTCCCACAAGCTGGACGGCAAAGTCCTTGCTGGCAAAGGTATATCTCACTATGGCAGGCTTCCCGTTGAACGACACTTCATGCTATGCGCTGGCACGTGATAAGGCTGGAGAAGTCATCAATGAGAAAGTTTATTCGTTGGAGAGACATTTCTTCGACTTGTGGCTGTATGATAACAGACAGACTAATTCCGAATTTATTTTCACCCTTTATGGCAATTCCATCAGCAGGACGGGCGGTTATCAATTCCGTGCCACTCGTCCCGATGCCAATGGTGAAGGAGGTTGGGCCGACTGGACAAGCGACAGCCGCTTCTTTGATATGTTTCCTAAAGGAGATGGCAGCCGTGTGAAAGGTACTTTTTATCTGACCATGATAGACGGAACCCCGTGGGAGCAGACAAACACGGCTCAGCCCTACGTAGGGAAACTGCGCGATGCCGGTCCTGCAAGCGGCGGATATTACAATGCGCCCATCGGGAGCGGGCAGAATGCGGATGGCTTTTACTGCATGTTGCGTTATTCTGATATATTGCTTATATATGCCGAGGCTGCCAATCTTGCAGAAGGAAGCCCTTCGCAAAAGGCTTATGATGCACTGAATGAAGTTCGCAGAAGGGCAGGCTTGCCCGAACTTTCCGGCTTGACGGCGAAACAGTTTGATGACGCGGTTCTTGACGAGCGAAATTGGGAGCTGGCGTTTGAATGTAACCGCTGGTTCGACCTCTGCCGCCGTTATCTGTTGAAAGAGAAATTGTCTCCTTGGTATCCGGAATCAACGATAGACGACCATAACTATCTGCTGCCGAAACCGAATGACCAGTTAATGATTATGACCGGAGTAAAGCAGAACCCCGGATATTGACAATAACCTTAAAAAAACGAACAAGATGAAAAAGAATATATTTTTGTTTTGGGTACTTTTAAGTACCTTGGTTGGTGGAGTGTCTTGCAGCAGCGAAGAACTGCCTGCCAATCCCACGATAGTGTCTCCGGTATCTTCTCTGGTGTTGTCGGTCGAGGGTATGGACTATGTGGCGGTGCCCAGGTTGAAGGAAGACAAGACGCTGGATAATGTATTGACCCTTGAGGTCAGAAAGGCTTCGACAAAGGCCGTTGTGAAATCAATCGTTCTTGCAGATGCCTCGGCTGAGGCTAACGTTGCCGTAGGTGACGAGGTGACTTTTACCGGCAACAGATGGGAGCTTGTCTTGAAACGCGGCATGGAAACCGGAAGCTATTTTGTTGAGATGGTCTACAATGAACCGCCGTTTATGTACTTCGTCAAAACCGGAGACTATGGACCGGAAGGAGAAAGATATTATGTCAATCCGGACAAATCGCAAAAGATTGCTTCCATCAACTATGATACCAAGTTTGAGGGATATATTGATTTGACCGGAACGAATTGGGATAATATCGGTCTTGTTGCTTCGGATTTGTCTTCCTACTACGACTTCTCCGGTGGAGCCGACGGTTCAAGCTGCTCGTTCGAGATGGTGAAGAAAGAGTCTGCCGGTGGAAATGTTTTTGCTTGCGATGGTCCTTGGGGAAACTGGACTTCCAATAACGGAACCCCCGAAATTACTTCTCCGGGCGTATGGAAGATTAATTTCGATGCGGCGACTCAGGTGATGACGCTGCTCCACACGCAATGGGCGGTTACAGGCTCTGCCATCAGTTCCTTGAAGGCTATGACCTATTCTTCGGAAACGCGTCTCTGGAGCCTGGATACGGATTTGTCGCCAGGAACGCTGAAGTTTACCACCATTGCTGTCGGTTATGGCGACCCGATAATTGTATATGGAGCGTCCGAAGGACTTTCCAAACTGTCGGAAGAGGGTACGGACATAGAAATCGGGACGGCTGGGAATTATACGATTACACTGAATTTGAGTCAGCCGCCGTATTATGACTATTCAATCAAGAAAAACGGATGACACTTATGAAAAAAATTACATTATTATTGTCTTCTTTGTTCTTTTTCTCCCTTGGAACGAGTGCTTGTTCGGACGAGGCGCCATCCGGAAACACTGAAAAACCGGAACTGCCGGTCAATCCCGAGCCGCCCGTTACCCCTTCGGAGACTTTGAAAGGCTCGTTTGAAAGTAAGTTTGTGAGATATGCTAAAGGACAGAAGTTCACCGGGCAGGAGGATGATAGGCTGGTGACTACGGTATGGAAAGACACCGTATGGCAGAATGAGCGCGTGCATAAGCAGATTGTGCTTTGGACGGAATCAAAACGGTATGATGACTTGACGTACGAAATCGGCGACCTGCTGTCCGGCGGCAACCGTATTGCTTCTTCCAATCTGCATTTGCGTTTTCCATCCTATGTGTTGGGAGATGAAAAGGCTCTTGTTTGCAATGAATACCGCACGCATACTTCGGTACAGATTGCGGATAAGTTGTCCGAAGAGGCAGTCAGAACAGTGACTGCTTCGGAACCGGTAAAACTTTGGCTGACTGCCGACATTCCTGCGGGCACCGCGCCTGGAGAGTACGAAGGCACGGTCACCGTAAAATCGGGTGGTGAGGTGCAACTGACGTTCACGGTAAGGTTGCTGGTTGTCAATCATGCCTTGCCTCCGGTGAGCGAATGGGCTTTCCATTTGGATTTATGGCAGTTCCCTTTCCAGCTGTCCGGCTTGTGTGCTGATAATGGGCAAAAAGTTACTCCTTTTTCGAGTGAGTATTTCACTCTGGTGAAACCATTCTATCAGTTGCTGGCTGATGCCGGACAAAAGGTTATCACTGCCTATATCAAGGACGGCGCTTTCAACAAAGGTCAAACCATGGTTAAGTGGCATGAGGCTGCTGATGGGAAATGGAGCTTCGACTATACCGGTTTCGACAAGTTTGTCGCTCAGATGATGTCGTGGGGGATTGGCAGACAAATCAGTTGTTTTTCTCTGGTGGGATGGAACACTTCCATCGGATATACCGATGCTTCGGGCGAAGCCCGGACGTTGAAGCTGACAGTGGGGAGTGACGAATACCGGACTGTTTGGAATGAGTTTCTGGATTCCTTTGAGCGTCATCTTAAAACGAAGGGTTGGTTTGAAAAGACTGTTCTTTATATGGACGAAATCAGGGAAGATGAAATGCGGCAGGTGGTATCTTTCATAAAGCAGCACAATCCGGATTGGAAAATAGGACTTGCCGGTAGTGCCGTCTCCTCCGATGTGGAGAGTGCTTTTTATGACTACAGCACCATTTTGGGATATGACCGCACATCGACGAATGCTGTTGCCACTTTCTATACCAGTTGCGCGCAGAGCATCCCCAATGCCTATGTAAGTCTGGATAACAATCCGGCAGAGATGGTGTGGGTGGCTTGGTATGCCAAAGCCAAAGGATTGAACGGATTCTTGAGATGGGCTTACGATTATTGGACCAAGGCCGACCCGCAGGATGTGAGGGATGGAAATAACACGGCGGGGGATTTCAGCCTGATTTATCGCAGTGACAACTCTTTGTCTTCAGTCCCCTTGTCGAGCATTCGTCTTGAATTGCTTCGCGAAGGTATACAGGATTATGAAAAAATGCGCATCCTCTCCACCAATCTGATGAATCCCGTTGTGCAGAAGTTTACGTTGACTTCGGGAAGATTCGCAGGGGAAATAGTGACGGAAGCACAAGGTATGTTGAAAAAGATTTCTGCTGAATATTAAAAAAGGATGATTATGATTAAACTTGAAAAAATATTTGTATTGCTCTTTTTGCTGGGATTGTCAGTAAGGATGAGTGCTGTCGGTCTGGATAAACGATTTCAGATACTGCCTCTGCCGCAGCAGATGGAAATTCAGAAAGGGAAAGGCATAAGTGCCGGTGAACTCTCTTTTGTCACCATGAAAGGGGAAGGAGAAATCCCGGTTCTGGGAAATATGCTGGATGCGCTTCCGCGATATGCGGTGAAAGGGGTAAAAGGCGTGACACTCTCGATGACCGAAAAGGATGTGCCCGTATCTCCCGAAGGGTATGTATTGGAAGTCTCTTCCAAAGGAATTGCCATCCGTGCCCGTTCTCAGGCCGGACTGTTTTATGGTTGCCAGACCTTGGAGCAGCTGATGGAAGACAGCCGACAGTTTTCATTGGAGATACCGGCGATGAAAATTACGGATTATCCGGCTATAGCCTATCGCGCCGTACATCTGGATACAAAACATCATCTGGACCGGACGGAATACTATTATCGCATGATTGACAAACTGGCAAGGTATAAAGTGAATGCCGTGATATGGGAGCTGGAGGACAAGCTGCGCTATACCCGTCGTCCCGAAGTGGGTGCGCCAAACGCCATCGGCAAGCAGGAAATGCAAGCCATCTGCCGCTATGCCGAAGAACGGAACATCAACATCAGCCCTCTGGTGCAAGGGTTGGGACACGCCAGTTTCATCTTGAAGCACCACTGGGAGCTGCGCGAGAGTGAAAAGAGTGATTGGGAATTCTGTCCTTCCAATCCCCGCACATACGAAGTTCTGTTCGACCTCTATCGGGATGCTATGGAAGCGATGCCACAAAGCAAATACCTCCATATAGGCGGCGATGAAATATCGGCCATCGGCATTGATGAGCGTTGTAAGGCAACCGGCAAAACGGCTTTTCAGTTGCAGATGGAGTGGCTTAAAAAGGTATGCGATTTTGCGGTGGCACACGGGCGGACTCCTATATTCTGGGACGATATGCCGTTGAAATATGCCAATCTGTGGTGGCTTCTGCACCGCAATGTGCCGGACGATGAAGTCATGAAGAACTGGAATACGGCGGAATTGGATAAAGCGATAGATATGTTTCCCAAGAACTGCATCTACATGCGCTGGCATTACGAAGACCCTACCATTCTGCCACATCGGATGCTGCTTAATTGGTATCATAAGAAAGGTCTGAAGGTGATGGGAGCTACTTCCGCGTCTACCGGGGAAACTCCGTTTATACCGCGTAATAATTCCAGGGTACAGTATATCAAGGATTTTTGCGCTTTGGTTGCCGAAAATCAGTTGGAGGGAATTTTGACCACGGCATGGGATGACGGCTCGGCCCATCTGGAAACTGTTATGCGCGGTTTCATAGCGCAAGGGGAGTATGGCTGGCATCCCGGCGGGAGGACGATAGAAGATTTCATCACAGCGCATGCCCGGCGTGAGTTTGGTTTGCAACGGAAACAGATGGATTTTCTGGCAGAGATGGAGAAAGCCGCCTTTTTCTTTGACGGAGCGCTGGTTGTTTCCGGTTCGAGGAATCCGGCTTGGGGAGTGACCGAGGCTTTTACCTTGATAGAACTGCCTGATGCCGGGGCGCCGGGAAAGTGGAGCAGGAAGTACGAGAATAGATTGGATTCTGCCCGTATTGAAGCCGCGCGCTATGAAAGAATAACCAAAGGATTGCAGGACGCAGAATCCCATGCTTTGCGCAATCGTTATACATTGGATATTTATGAGCAGACCGGACGTTTGCTGAACTATCCGGTACGGTTATTGATGGCTTTGGAAAACTATGATAAAGCGAACGGAGAGGATGAGCGTGCGGCAAGTCTGAGGCAGATTAAAAAGGTGTGTTCTTATTTTAAGGAGATGCGTGCGGAGCTTGAATCTGTATATTCGCAAACCCGCTTCATGAGCAATCCCGAGGGGTATATTGCCGACCAGAATCACCACCGCCATCTTGCTGCAATGACCAATAACAGCGATTGGCTGTATCTTTATGAACTTCCGATGGTGGAAAAAATAGAGTCGTGGATGAAGACTTTGGATGAATAGAGAAACTGATTAACCTTAGACTAAGTCTCGTGGTCTGTCGGATACAGACCGGAAAGTTTTCAATAGGTATTGTTGTTCCGGGAAAATGCGCTTTGCTGATTCCCGGAACTTTTGTATGGATGAACGGAGAAACTTTATATCTCGGTTTCTGTTTTTAAGTATTATTGAAGTATCGGAAATGTGCAGACAAGATTTGTAGTATTACAGAATTGTTACAGAATTTATCCTTACCTTTGACACTTTAACAGAATAAGCGTATGGTAAGTAATATATCTTCATGCACGAAAGTACTTGTTTTGCCGATAGTTCTATGGGTTGTTTCGTCTTTTTCCCTGCGGGCGCAGGAGAAGGATTTTGCCACTTGGGCGAATGCCGGTTTCGAATATAAGTTGAAGCCGGCATTTACTGTTTCCGGTGGGCTGGAGTGGCGTACAAAGGATGATTTGGGAAAGACAGACCGGTGGGGGCTGAAGGTGGGGGGAAGCTATAAGCTGTTGCCTTTCCTGAAGCTTGGAGCTGGGTATGAGACGCATTACCGCAATCGGGGGGCAGATGGCTGGAAGTTCCGGCACCGCTACCGTTTGGAAGGCACTCTGTCTGCCCGTGTGCAAAGGGTGAAACTGTCCTTGCGTGAGCGCTTTCAGCATACGTTCGATGGGCATAGAGATGAGTTCCGCTTGCGCTCGCGTGCGAAGTTTGCCTATGACATTCCGAAGTGCAAGCTGGAACCGTATGCTTCGGCCGAGATGTATAATGGTTTGAATAAGACAGAGCACTTCGGAGTAAAGCGGATGCGCTATCGTGGGGGTATTACGTTGCCCTTGTCCGAGCGCTGGGAGGCGGACATCTTCTATTGCAGGCAATGGGAGAAGGATAAGCGGAAGGATATAGTAGGGGTGGAGTGTGTTTATAGCTTTTGAGGGGAGATGAGGGCTGAAAGCCTTTTTTTACTTTTTGTTCTTCCGGTACTCCTTTTTCAGATAAAAGTTGAATCCGGCATATATTTGGAGGGTGCCGAACCCGTTGTTCAGGGAGAAACTGTTTTTGTAGTAGTCGTATGTCCGTCCTACGAATGAGGTACCCACGAAGTATTTGCTGTTGTTGTATACCACACCTGCACGCAGAATGAAGTCGATATTGAAATTCTTGTACCAGTCGTCCGCTTCCCGCTCTTCTGTCTTCTCTATGCGTGATGTCTTGTAGGCGACAGCCGGATTGAACGACAGGCATGCGAGGCAGTTGCGGGCAAACACCCAATTGTAGGCATAGCCGGCGTTGAGGCTGATGTTCG
>ERZ860710.910-NODE-910-length-16309-cov-12.322136_pt1 | contig 16309 bp, 20 predicted proteins | sample MGYA00509974_ERZ860710 | MGnify/ENA primary metagenome ERZ860710 (study PRJEB30046, sample SAMN00715261) | human gut metagenome | study: EMG produced TPA metagenomics assembly of the A metagenome-wide association study of gut microbiota in type 2...
TAGCAATTGCGGTCACGAGGATGTATATCGTGGGGTTCTGGGCGCCGCTGAGGGTATGAAGGAGGACAAGGCCAGCTGGGGCAGCTTCTTTCAAAGGCTCCGCGGGCGTGACCTGGACGGAGCGAAACTCATTGTTGGCGACAAGTGCCTTGGTATGCTGGAAGCCGTGGAAGAGGTGTTTTCTGAGGCCAAATACCAGCGGTGTGCCGTCCACTTCTACTAAAATGTGTTCTCAGTCACGCCTCACTCAAAGGCGAAGCTGGTGGCCAAAATGCTCAAGGCAATCTACGCTCAGGAGAGCAAGAAAACTGCCCGAGAAAAGGCTAAGGCGGTGATGGAGAAACTGCGCTCCATGAAGCTGAAAAAGGCCGCCAGGAAGGTGGAGAATGGCATAGAGGAAACGCTATCTTACTGCGATTTTCCCAGTGAGCACTGGACTCGCATCCGCACCAACAATGTCATTGAACGGCTGAACCGAGAGATCCGCCGCCGCACCCGGGTGGTTGGCAGCTTCCCGGACGGCAACTCAGCTCTGATGCTGGTTTGTGCTCGGCTGCGCCATGTAGCTGGTACCCAATGGGGCAACAAGAAGTACATGAACATGAAGCATCTGGAGGTTGCCGTTGAGGATGCCTCCATTGCTGGCTGACTTCATTCACAACAGAGTCTGCAAACCAATTTGCGAAAAACTCTTGACACTACCATTTCTTCTTGTGATGCACCAACTTTTCCTCTGAGTGCGGGTAACTCAATCGCCAATTGAGTGGCCAAGTTCTCTTTCTCATCTTTACTAAAATTCCAAAACTGCTTATAAGCATCTCGCCCTACAAATTGAATCAATAAATCTCCTCCTGGGTATACTCTTTCGTAGAGTACATTACTCCACGAAAAAACACCGCCAAACACTGAAAACTCAGCATTATTTGACGGTGTTGACAATTTATTTGACGGCTAATAAATCAGAAAGCCGTTGCATATTTTCTCTTTTTAAATCCATGGATGGGTGTACATAGCGATTCATTGTAATATTCACGCTGGCATGACCCAATATTTCGCTGAGACTTTTTACATCGAATCCAAGCTCTATGCACCTTGTAGCAAATGTATGACGTAACGAGTGATAATTTGCGGAGGTGATTCCGCTGTTTTTCAATACCTTCTTAAAATGATTTTGCATGGTTCTTGGTTCTAATGGATTCTGATCGCTATTGGTTAGGATGTAGCCAGTAGAAGAAGCTTTGTGTGCTGTAAGAATAGTCATTAAGCCATGGGGTACTGGAATAGTACGGATGGAGCAAGCACTTTTTGGTGTGGTAACAACAATCCTTGTCTTGTATTCACTGTTGGTTCTATCTTGGATTCTCTGGAGCGTTTGATGCACGTGGATTGTGTAATCTGAGAATGAAACATCTTCCCATCGTAACGCACAAATTTCACCTACTCTGAGACCAGTGAATAAACATACTAATATACCAATATTGCAGGAATCAAGATTAGAATACAAGTATTGGCATAATTTTTCCTGTTCAGCACGACTCAAAACTCTCATTTCCTTCGTTTGACGTTTTATCTGTATAGATCGTGCGTCACAAGAAATGGCTTTCCCGTTTCGGGTGGCAAATTGTAAGACATTTCGAATTAGAGATAAAATATCTGAAACAGTTTTAGAGGAAAGTCCATTCTCCTTTAATCCACCAGAAACAAGGAAAAAATTACACTGCGTTTCAATAAACTCGTGTGTTATATCACGCAATTGTTTGCTTCCGAACACAGGAAGTATATACGAGCTGAGAAGATTCCTATATTTGTTGCTTGTAGATTCCTTCACTTTAGGACATATAGCTTGAAACCATTCCATAGCAACCTGTTCAAATTGATCTGAGCTAATTTCTGGATCGACAGTGACAGAATTACTCGTGCACGAACTTTGACTGATAAGTTTTGCCTTGACTTCTCGATATGACTTTGCATAAACATAACCGTAATTGGCTTTGCCTGTAGAAGATCGGGACTTAATGTATCTTCCTTCCCATCTGCCGTCTTTCCTTTTGTAAATATTTTCTCCTTTTCGTGCCATAAGGTACACCTCCTTCAATATGACTATAATTCTGACGGCAAATTGTGACTTTGGAACTTTCTAAGATGGATTTTTGTGCAAAACCTCGTGTTTTATGTCCCTAACATATTGACAAACAGTGCGACAATTTGTAAAATAAAGATATAAACTAAAAAAAACAGAGAAGAATGCGATTCGTGGAGTAATGTACTCTACGAATTTTTTATTTTAAAGAACCTCAAGATAGCTCATATTGTCGTCTTGGGGTTCTTTTCATTCTATCATTTAATGCAATCTGCCTATAAAATTTTATCATATTGCATTTATAAATGCAACTTGCACCCGATGTTGGTTGTTGAGATTTTTGGTACATTTTATAATGTATAGCAGAATCATACACAGCATGGAGGTGATTGAAACGCAACCGGAAATTGATTACGTTAAGATTGGTCAGCGCATTAGAGCTGCCCGACTGGAAAAGGGTTATAGTCAGGCTGATTTGGGTGCGTTGGTTGGTTGCTCGAACAATCATATGAGCCATGTTGAAGTTGGACAGACGAAAGTTTCTTTGGCAATGCTTCTAAAACTGGCATTCGTCTTGGAAAAGAACTTTGACTATTTTTTACTGGATACCCCATATGCAAAATGCGACAGCATCATTGATAATGAGATTGCTGCAAAACTGAAAAAGTGTAATGTAACAACATTGATAACCGTAGGAAAGTTGATTGATGTCTTGATTGACCAGCAAGAGATGATAAAAAAAGCGGAGCTTGATTGATATAATGAAAAAGAAGCCCATTGACGGTACAGAGTGAACTGCTATGGGGTTCTTTTTTGCAGCACAATATACTGATTCTTTAAGAAGCAAAAAGTCCACCAGTCATGATGCACTACGCATCGTACTGGTGGACTTTTTCTGTAAAGATATAAAAATAGATATTCATATATCGCCATAACCAATGTCGTTATCGTAGGCATGAAGATCTTCTTTCAGGAAATCTGCTTTACGAATATACATCGAATTTACCAGCTCTCCTTTTTCGTGGAGCAGGCTGAATTTGTAGTCTAATAATGCTGCCGGTACATAGAGCATTTTAGCCGTTTCAAAAAATGTGTGTTCCGAAAGGCATTCCAGGACTTTCCCATCTTCTAACAGAAGCTCCGCCGCAAAGAAGTTTGCTTCATTTTCTTCGATTGATCTATCATCAAAAACTTCCATTTCTTGAAAGCCGTGCATCATAGCGATTTTTGTATGCAGGACAGCGTGTCCTAATTCATGTGCGACTAATATACGCTCCAGGATACCGTTCACATTGTGATCTATCACGATATTCTTTTGTCTGGACTGGTAATAGAAGAAGCCCTTCAATTTCTTCTGTAAATCGTAATAGTGGATTTTGATACCTAACAGCTGACATAGCTCGTAAGGGTCTCTGGTGTGATATTTTCGCACAAGCTTATCGACAGTTTCAATGATATGCTCTGCCGTTTTCATTTGCTTCACCTCCGAATCGCACACAGAAAACATATTCTGTGCTTGAGGATTTTACTCTTTATCTTTATGCTTTCTGTATTTCTTCGGAGTGTACTTTTCCCGTGCTGTTTTCTTAGAGTCCATATAAACTGACATAATCGCCTGGAAGAATACATCTTTTGCGTCCTCGTCCAATTCTCCACCGGCAAACAGAGAATTTACACGACCCAACACTTCCTGAGCTTCTTTTGCTCCTTTTGAACCGAAGTTTTCCTTTGCCTCTAAAATAAACATATCCTGATCTATATGGCTCTGGCTATCCGTTTCAGATTCGTCCAAAAGATAGGACACAGAGATATGCAGTGCTTCAGCAAGTTTTCTGATGTTGCTTTTTCTGGGGAGTGTTCCGAGCTGCTCATAGGTGTAAAGGGATCTTTCGGAAATGCCGGTCATCTGGGCAAGCTCCGTTTGAGATAGGTTCATAGCCAAACGAGCTTCTTTAATTTTTTCTCCAAATGTCATGGTAGTATCCTTCCTTTCAAAAAATATTTATTCGTAACTTCCGATTATTTGTTGACAAACTTCTGGAAAATGCTATAATAAGAATCATAACAGAAGTTTTAATTCCACTTAATTATATATCGGAACTTTTATAAAGTCAAGAACTTCCGATTTCACTTCTGTTATTTTAATCAAATATCGGAAGTTATAGTCATTCTTGTCCCATGGTATTTGTTTCCCTTTAGCCAAGTGACAGGAGTTAGAAAGGAATTCTTATTTTATGGATTAGGCTGAAAGGAGATTCTGAATGAGCAGATATAATACACAGGTATTAAGCAGTATTCGAATGCTTTGCCGGATGCAGAACATTGACGAGAAGGTTCTGTATGAAAGAGCAAAGCTGATTTTATCCATATATCGAGAGGTGTGCTGGTCTACCATTGATCGTGCGAATGATGTATGTGATACCCTTATTTGTACTTACGGTGACAGCTTAGATGGTGCATTGATTTATCTGGAGAACTTTGCTCCGGATGAAGCGAGAGAACGATTTGAAGAACGCATTCGCAGCTTATTTGAGACAAAGTGGATCATTGAACTGGTAGATATGGCTATGTTGAAAATCAGAGAATATCCAGATAAAGGCGCTCTGTACTGTGAGATTATCTCAAAGGCATATCTCAACCGCTTCAAGTACAGGGAATCAGAAATGCTGGAGGTTTTGAATATGGAACGCAGCACCTACTATGACCGAAAGAAAGAAGCGATACTGTTATTTGGTCTGTCACTTTGGGGAACAGCCATTCCTAAATTGAAAGATTTCCTGGAAAGTGCCCGGGAGGAAGAAGCATTGTGTTATTGTGAATGCTAAGACAGGATTTTAGTCCGACTAAAATCCGATGAAAATACGACGGTTCCCCTACTGAAAGTCCGACTTGTCCAGTGTTAAAATGGCTATGCTGGGAGATAGCGGCATAAAATTGAATAGAGAGAGTTACGCCTCGTGCCTGTAATGGGTACGGGGCTTTTTTTATACCTGCCTATTTTCCCCCATAATTAACACAAAGGCATGAACGAGAGCTTGGAGTAATTTACTCCGGCTCTTTTTTTATGCCTGCAAGGAGGACAGGCAGATGGCAAAGGGTATTGAGAATCGGGCACGATCTCCTCCCGCTGTTTTTGATTTTGCAACTTCACAAATTCAAAAACACGGAGGAACGAAAATGTATTACGACTTGGTTGAAAGCGGAAAAAGAATTAAAGCCTTGAGAAAGGAACATGGGCTTACACAGGAACAGCTTGCGGAGCAGTTAGGTGTTGCCGCAAACACCATTGCACGAATTGAAACCGGCAACAGAGGTATCTCTATTGATTTGGCAATCGAACTGGTTGTGCGCTTTGAGACAACCCTTGATTACATATTTTTAGGTCGTGAATAACCTCAAAACTATACCTACGAGGCAATAAAAACTTGCATGAGGAACAGGTACAATTTAGATACAGCCAAAGAAAATCGGCTGCTTGATCCTTGAAAACTGAATACACAGTCATCGAATACGTTCCTGTTGCCGGTGCGAGAGCATCAGCCACATCAGCGGTACGCCGAGACGTATCGGATAGAGAAACAGAACGACTTTCTTCTATAAATTAAGCGCTTGTCTCTCTCCCGATGCCAGCGATCAATACTGGCTTGTAAATATTGGGTTGCTCCCAATACGGCCATGAAAGCAACAGGATTAAAGATACTTCTCTACGGAGCTGGCGGAGAACCCGGCAGAGGTTAGATTCCTATGGAACTGATTCGCAATCAGTCGTTCGGTGATTCCCTGAGGGCGTAAGCCCTCTTTCCCAGGGGTGCGTGGCAAATATGGGACACATAGACTTTTGGACTGACTGCCTGATTCCTTTCTGGCAGTCAGTTATTACATAGCCAACGAAAGGAGGTCATGGCACATGATGAAAGAAAATTGGGTATATTGCCGTGGTGATATTTATTGCGCCAAGCTGGACCCGGTAGTTGGGTCGGAACAAGGCGGCATCCGTCCGGTTATCGTCATTCAGAACGATACCGGTAATAAACACGCTCCCACATTGATTGTGGCAACGGTCACCACCAGAATCCATAAGAAAGCGAATATGCCGACGCACTTTGTTATTTACGACAATCCTGCATTCAAAGAAGCGTCCGTTGTTCAGCTGGAACAGATTCGTACCATTGATAAAAGCAGGATTGATAATTACTTAGGTAAGGTAACGCCCCGTGAAATGGTAGCGATTGAGAAAGCCTTATCTGTCAGCCTGGCAATGGAACAGCTGAAAAAGCGTTCCCCAAAACATAAAGCAAAGAGAGCGAAGGAGTGAACATAAATGTTTGAAGAAAGAATCGCTGCCATGAATCAGCGCACCGAAGAAGCGATGGCTGCTAACGCAGTTCAGTTTGATAAGAGAACCTATACGGTTGATGAGATTCAGGATATTCTGGGCATCAGCAGAACCAGCGCATACAACCTTGTGAAAAAGAAAGTTTTCCATAGCGTCCGCATCGGTGGCAGTATCAGAATCTCCAAAAAGAGTTTTGATGAGTGGTTGGATCATCAAATGTAAGATTTGTCAAGGGCGTCGTACAACCCGGCGACAAACTTCAAAACATATTGAGAGTTCGATAAAATGTAGCCATGACAAGAAACACATGGCTACATTTTTTACATAGGAGGTTGTACGATGGCGGAAATGAGAAAACGCACGAGTATGTCTGTTCTGGAAATGGGCAGGATGCTCGGTCTTGGTAAAACGGAGTCATACTGGCTCATTAAGAAGAATTACTTCAAAACCATTCTTGTCGGCAACACCATGAGGGTGATGATCGACAGCTTTGAAGAATGGTATGCCAATCAGTTCAAATACCAGAAGGTCGATGGAACCCCTCCCGGCGAGGAATTGAAGAAAACTACATATTCAATGGAGGAGCTTGGACAGCGCCTTGGGCTGAAAGAAGCGACTGCTTACGAACTGGTTGCCAAAGGGCATTTTGATGTGGTCGATGTCCTGGGCAAGCGCAGAGTGACAAAGGAGAGCTTTGAAAGATGGTATGCTTCTCAAACCGATTACCGCACGGTAGAGGATCAGGAACTGGATGCAGATATTATGGCATCCACCTACGGTCTGCCGGAAATGGCAAGAATGCTTGGGGTACATCGTCAGACCATTTACTATATCGTTGCCAATGAAGATTTTGAGCTTATCAAGGTTGGCAGGTATAAGCGAGCTACCAAAGAGAGCTTTGAAAAATGGTATCACAATCAGACCCGCTACCAGTTAGCGGAAGATAGACAGGAAAGGAGCTGATTACATGGCATCTATCGTTAAGAGAAAAAAGAAGTATTCTGTGGTTTATACATACACCGATGAGAACGGCAACAAGCGTCAGAAGTGGGAAACCTTTGAAACGAATGCCGAAGCAAAGAAAAGGAAGTTGCAGGTTGAATATGAGCAGGAGTCCGGAACCTTTATTCCCCCTTCTGCTAAAACCGTCAATGATCTTTTGGATGAGTATATGTCAATCTATGGTGTGAACACCTGGGCGATGTCTACCTATGAAAGCAGAAAGAGCCTGATTGCAAACTATATTCGTCCCCTCATCGGTGATATGAAGCTGGAGGATGTCACGCCGAGAATCATGGACAAGTATTACCGAGATTTGCTTTCTGTCAAAGCGGTTTCTTCTAAGTATGTAAAAGCCCGTACAGAATATCTGACTCCGCATACTGTCCGAGAGGTTCACAAGACATTGCGAAATGCTTTCAATCAAGCGGTCAAGTGGGAATTGATGACCAGAAACCCTGTGGAGCACGCTACGCTGCCGAAAGAAGAACACAAGACCAGGGATATCTGGACAGCAGAAGTGCTCCAGAAGGCTCTGGAAGCCTGTGACGATGATATTCTTCGTCTGGCTATTAACCTTGCCTTCTCCTGTTCCCTGCGAATGGGCGAGCTTCTGGGGCTTACCTGGGACTGTATTGACATTTCCCCCACCAGTATTGAACTTGGTCAGGCAAGCATCTTCGTTGAAAAGGAGTTGCAGAGAGTAAATCGTGAAGCGATGGCAGATCTGGACGGTAAGGACATCATGTTCAAGTTCCCACCGACCTTCGCCAGTACGCATACCGCATTGGTTCTCAAAACTCCTAAGACCAAAACAAGTGTCCGCAAGGTGTTCTTACCGAAAACCGTAGCGGAAATGTTGGTACAGCGAAAGGCTGACATCGAAGAACTGAAAGACCTTTTCGGTGACGAGTTCGTAGACTTCAATCTGGTTTTCTGTTCTTCCAATGGCAAGCCGATTGAGGGGCAGGTTATCAACCGTGCTTTCAATAAGCTGATTGAGGAGAAGGGACTGCCGAAAGTGGTTTTCCATAGTCTCCGACATTCCAGTATCACTTACAAGCTGAAGCTGAACGGCGGCGATATGAAATCCGTTCAAGGCGATTCCGGTCATGCACAGGTCAAGATGGTAGCGGATGTTTACTCCCATATCATCGACGATGACCGCAGACTGAACGCTGAAAGAATGGAAGCTGCGTTCTACTCAGGCAGACAGGCAACGCCTGAGCCGGTTCAACCAGCCGCAACGGAAAGCTCCGCTGATGATAAAGAACTTCTTCTGAAGCTTCTGCAAAATCCGGAAATGGCAGCACTCCTGAAGTCGCTGGCAAAAACATTATAGTAACTGCAAGGGCAGATCCTTTTACATAGCTACAATAGCTGTAAAAGGGTCTGCCCTTATTTTTTTGTTATGGAGGTCAACGAGTATGGATAGAATCTTTATGGACGAGTATTACGAGCATCTGAGAGCTGACAATATCGAGGCATTTTCCAAGGAAAGGAACGACGAATATGTTGGCAGAGCTGAGGAATACAAAGCAGCAAAGTCGGCATTGCTTGAAGGATTGGGACTTGAGCATTTGTTTGACCATAGCCATGAACTGACTCCGAAAGAGAAAGAAATATGGATGCTGTTCGATAGGGTTGATGTAGCAGAGCTTCTTGCAAGGGATGCTTTTGCCAAGGGTGCTTATATGCTCGGCGCTGAGGATAGAGAGATTATGCTGAAATAAAAAAAGACCTGCTTCGGCGGGTCTAAATTACATAGAATCATTGAGTCTGAAAAACCTTTGAAATTCTTAATAATTCTGGTTGAAAAATTCATTTTGAAATGATATATAAAACAGACTGAAATCTGTGTCTAAGGACACCCGCACCCTCACACGAGAATGAATAGGATTTCCTATCATTTCGCATCACGAGAAGTTACATAGTGACATTTACTTGCACTTGCAACGTCCACCAAAAATCGAAAGACTTGCTAATTTCGAGCCAATCGGACGGTGTAAAATCCCTCTGAATTAGCTATCACAGCGTAGTATCAGATGGGATTTGAAATGCTGAAAAACCTTGTATTTCCAAGCATTTTTAAGCATTAGATGCCACTTCCCGATGTCGTATCGGGTCTACTCCTAAGCGAAAGGCCGTGGGTTCGAATCCCGCCAGGGACGCCAGCAAACACGCCGAAAACCTTTGATTTATCAGGGTTTTCGGCTTTTCTTATTTCTGCGGCTTTTGTGGCTTTTTTGCAAAAAACCTTGGTTTGCTAACATTTGCTAACGAGATTTGGCCTTTTGCTAAGAAAGGCGGTAAGTCAGAGGTTCGATTTTTACCAAAGGAACTTGCAAACATTTGTTAGCAGAAATTAGAGGAAGTTGCAAACAAAATCGCGAATTTGCTAACATCGCTCAAAAATGCTTTCAGAACCTTGCTAACAAAAAAAGTGTTTGGTCACTGTGCAAAGTGGTTCAAACGAAGAAAACCTCTCACAAAGTGAGAGGCGTTCTTCTGAGGGAGGGACTTTATAAAGCTTTTGCCAGCTGCTTGAGCAGTGCGGCAGTTTCGGGATTTTTAAGCAGTTCCAGTATCTTCGCTGCATCACTTTCATCACTTTCAGTGACGGCAGTATCCGCAGTTTTAGGCTCTGTATCTTCAACAGGGTCAGGAGTCTTGGATGAGTAAAATGCTTCCTCCAATCGCTGAGCGTTTATGCAGCGATCCTCGTCGATGATGTGAGAGTAGACATCTGCAACCATTTTTACCTGAGCATGACCAGAGTCGCCCTGGACGGATTTCATATCGCCACCATTGAGTTTCAGCTTGTAGGTGATACTGGAGTGACGGAGAGAATGGAATACAACATGAGGCAGTCCGTTTTCTTTGATAAGTTTATTGAAAGCACGGTTAATCACCTGGCTTTCCATCGGACGGCCATTGCTGGAGCAAAAGACCAGGTTATTGTCGATGTATTCATCTCCAAACAGATCCATCAGCTCATCAATTTCTTTTTTTCTCTCTACCAGCATATAGGCAACTGTTTTCGGCAGGTACACGCGGCGAATACTGGTTTTGGTTTTAGGCTCTTTCAGGACCAGAGCAGTATGGGTACTGGCTATGCAAGGTGGAAACTTCTTAATAACACCTTTGTCGCTCAAATCGTCCAATGCACCTCGTGTAACCCGTTGCAGCTCTTTGTTGACGAATATATAAGCTGAACCATTTTCTATGCTCTGTGGTGCAATATCAATGCAGTCCCAGGTAAGGCCCAGCATTTCACCAATGCGTAAAGAGCAGGAGAACGCCAGATTTAAGGCAAGGGAGAGGATAGGATCATCACAGACTTCCATAGCCTTGCTCAGCGTTTCGGCAGTCCATATATCCCGTTCTTTATGTTCTTCTTTGGGAAGTGTCGCATTCAGGACAGGGTTACGGCTGATTAGTTCCCAACGCACCGCCTGATTAAAGGCACTGCGAAGTAGCTTGTGAATTTCTCTTACTGTATGCGGGGTCAGATATTCGCTTGTGGGTTTGCGGTTGTTGACGCTTACCGTTTTCACAGAGAGCAGATCACGGTAATACTTATCCATCATCCTTGGAGTGATGTCGGATAGTAACATATCTCCGATAATAGGAGTTATGTAGTTTCTCGCCAGACCACGGCGGCTTTCATATGTTGACATTGCCCAGGTATTTACACCATAGATGGACATATATTCATCGAGCAGATCGTTCAGGGTCTTTGCCGTAGGAATAAAGAAGGTTCCAGAGTCCTGCTCATACTCAATTTGCTTTTTTCGTTTTTTTGCTTCTGCATTTGTGCTGAAGGTTTCCCAACGCTGTCTGCGTTTTCCGTTTTCATCTGTGTAATCATACACCACAGAATATTTGCTTTTACGCTTCACGATAGATGCCATTTTCATTGCTCCTTTCTGAGATTTTCACATAATGAGTTTGCTTTTGATACCAGGCTTCAAAACTGCTGGTAATGATACGAATTCTTCGATCAATCAAGGTCGTCTCAAAATAGCCCCTTTTAACAAGGTCATAAGCTGTGCCAGATTTCAGCCCCAAAAGATCCGCCATTTCCGGAACTGACATCGTAGTATGCCTCCATTTCTCTCCGGGCGGTGTACCATCCACTTTTTTATAGTGGAACTGGCCGGCATACCAATCTTCAAAGCTATCCAGCATAACTCTCATTCGTCCGGCCACTTGAATTGTTTTGAAATAGTTCTTTTTAACCAACCAGTAGGATTCTACTTTACCAAGCCCAAGCATTTTGCCCATCTCTGGTACAGACATACTGGTCTTTACTCTTTGTTTTTGCATGGCTTTTGCCTCCTCTATAAAGTTTTTCTTGCTATGGCCTCATTGTAAGAGAAAGCAGAAAAAAAGTTAAGGATGTCGATTTGGAGATCGGCATCCTTGACAAATCATTCATCTGCGTGATCCAGCCAGTCATCAAAGCTCTTTTTGGAAATGCGGATATGACCGCCGACTCTGACGCTGTGGAATACACCCTGTTTTACCAGATTATATGCTGTGGGACGACTGATACCCAGAATGTCCTGAATCTCATCGACCGTATAGGTTCTTTTGTCATAGCTGACAGGATTTTGTTCATTAAAGCGGTTCAATTCCGCAATTCTTGCTTCAAACATAAAAACGCCTCCTTTATCCGGTAAGTGGCCTTACGGAGCCTCCATTTCCTCCGGAATATGAATATCTAAACTAACTTGCAGAGCATCATCAATCGCTCTCATTTCTTCGCGAGATACGCGCCCAATGTACGATAAAACACGCCTTTTATCAATCGTTTTAATTTGCTCCAGCAGAACAACAGATTTCAGTCCAAGCTCTGGAACGCTCTCCAGTGCATAGTGTGTGGGCAGCTCCTTTTTCTTAATCCATTTACTGGTGAGTGGAGCTACGATCAAAGTGGGGCAGAAAAAATTCCCCACATTGTTTTGAAGAACCAGGACAGGACGGGTGCCGCCTTGCTCTGATCCAAAATAAGGGTTCAAATTGGCATAATATAAATCCCCACGCTTATAAATCCAATCTTCTTTCATGTTCATCCTCCTATGTTTTGAGATTTGATTATGTAAGAAGGAGGCTCTGCAAATTACAGAGTCTCCTTCAATTTAGCGCCTGTTTTATCCCTTACTTGTCCACGACACCCCAGGGATTTGGGTAATCATTAAGCCGCAGGTGGCTGGCCTGCTTCTCAGGAGTTTCACCTCCACTTCGTTTGGTCTTACCCATGGCCTGCGACGGTTATTATCACGCTCGGACTATGGCTGTAAGAGAGCTTTCCTCCTTGTTATGCCATGACCGGATGCCATCCGATGTATTCCAGCCTGATATATTTCTGATAAACCGAAAACTCATCTATACAGCAAAAATGGGTTGGCCTGTTATGCGAGTGGCAGCTCTCAGAAAATATACCGCTGATGTAGCGGCTATTACGCCCAAAGAGGATCAAACTTAATGATTCGTATATGAGGTTGTCAAGGTGCAAGTGAAAGGATTTCCCTCTCACTTGCTACTGCCACTTTTTTAGAAAATCGCAACCAACTTTTTTATTTTTTCTTCAATTTTTTTCAATCGCTTATCTGCGGCTTGCCGAGTAATACCATATCGTTGGGCTAAACAAGTTGCATTTGGTATTTTCATTTCATAATAGGACAATATAAAATCTCGTTCTGCTGGACTCAGTTTCAATAGAGCTTGGTGTAAATCCTCAAGAAGTAAATTCTGAATAGCTTGTTCCGCAGTATCAACAGATTCATCCACAAACAAATCTGTATCCTGATAACCTTCCTCTGTGCCGTCACGATCTCCCACATGAGAAGCCGGGAATATAGAGCGACTTTTCTCATGTTCCTGGAGATAGCGGCTGTGGCGGTCCTCCTGTTGGTATTTTTCAAAATCTTTGCGAGAACATTCCATGATAATGCGGTCATCTTCATCACGGAACATTTTGACTGTTTCAACAAAAAAGCGCCCAGTAAAGCAACCATTGCGGCGTGCCTTACTGAACGCTGAAAAACTGATTTCCTCCCATTCCTGTGGGCTGTTATTTTTCCAAATGAATACTCTCGTCATATCCTTTCCTCCGTTCAAATTCTTGGTAGTCAGCGAATTTGAACGGTGTCATGGATATTTTGCTATGTACGCCTCCCAGCGCATACCGGCCTCCTAATACCGGGCAAAGAAAAAGGCCGGAAGTGTTTTCACCTCCAGCCATGTTCCTGCCGCCATATTGCAGCAGGAATGAAAAAAGCCCGGTTAATGCCGGGCCTTATGTAGAAAAGTATTCAATTTAGCGCATTCCTGCCACTATAACAAGTATAGCAGGTCGGAAGTCGGAAGGGAGTAGGGATTAGGTCGGGGATTTGTCGGGATTTAGTCGGGATTTAGTCGGGGCAGCTCCTCCAGGACTTCTGGAATAGAATATCCAAACAAGCAAACAGAAAATAAATAGATGGCTTCTCGTTTTCGGTCATAAAAGACACTGCGCTCTATATTTAGTTCTTCCAGCAATTCTTTCTCTGTACTGTTGAACCGATAGATAAATTGCTTAGTCAAAATTTCATAGTAAAGTTCTCCTCGATCCGGATACCGTTTCAGACGAAGGAGTGCACGGTCAATAATATTGACCAGCATTTGATTTTGAACAAGGCAGCAAACTTTTTCTTCAAAGGCTTGCAGTTCAATATCTGGTGCAAAATTTTCAAGATAGCAGAGGCCAGACTCTATATCTTGTTCTCCCATAATCCAAGCAGTTTCTTGTAATTCTTCTGCCCGTTCACTCAGAACCCAGACTACATCACGGTAAATCTTTAGAATCAGCTTACTTCTATGAAACGCAGCGTCGCTGTTAAGCCCCAAAGCTGTTAGCCTGCTGTTACATTTTTGGATTGTTGTGCTTTCTTTTCTCATAGAACATCCCTCCTTGTTCGCAATATTGCGAACATATTAGGTACAAAATAGCATAGCAGAGGAGCGTGAGAGAGGGCAGTGCCTCTCTCTATTCCCCCATTTGGTTATATCAGGTTTCTGGATTTTAGACGAATCTGCATTGCTTGCTTGGAAACCTCAAAAATATTTGCCATTTCAGCAATGAGCTGTTCATCTGTCCGGCCTATTTTAAGCCGGTAAAAACATTTTTTGATCTGCGGTAAAGGCATCAGCAGAGCAGAAGCCAGAGTATCCGCCTGACGCTCAATTATGCCATGACTTTCGTCGGAAGAAACATTTCCGTTATAAGCAGCAACATCTCCAGTACCAGAGTACAACTTCTTATGTAGTACCCAATGAGCCAGCTCATGGGCACAGGTAAAACGGAGCCGCCCTAATTTTGACGGATCACAAAGCCGTTCATCAATTAAGATTGTACCGGCTCTTACTGCAATCATTCGATACTGTCTCTGTATCTGGTCATATAAGACAACAGCACCGTCATCGAAAATTGTTTCCCCTAATATCTTGGGGTTTTTTCTTAGTGTATGAAACTCCAGGATTAGATCAAACTTTGTCTCGATAATGGTTTCGATTGGCACAGGACATGGTTGCCCGGATAGCAGAGAGGGATCATATTCCATCAGGATTTTTCGCCCTACTGCCTCGATTGCTTCTGTACGGATTTGTGGAATTGACAAAGCTCTCCCCCCTATCGTTTACGCTCCTTTAGCATTTTCATAAATGTCTGCCATTCTTCATCGGTAGCATCTACTTCTTTTGCCACACGCAAGGCTGCCCGAACAATATCTTTTTCCATGATATAGTCTGGCAAATCAGCAGATACTGTATTGCGTGATTTTGCAGCCAGATCCAAAAGCAACTCATGTTCTGATTTATCCAAATTCAGAAAGGCAGAGATGCGTTCCACAAAATCTCCATTGGGTGCAGGACGGCGGCTTTGCTCAATATCACACAGATAACCGTAAGCAATATTCAAATGCTTGGCTGTATCGCGTAAATTGAATTTGTGCGCCTTGCGTTTCTCGGCTATAAATGATCCAAAAGTTATATTGCCCACAGCATTCACCTCTCATTTGTTCGACGAACTGCGAACATCTTGCTTATATTGTATATCGAACATCTGTTCACTTCAAGGATAAAAATTTCATTTGAAAAGAGGTGTTAAAAATCAATAACACCTCTTTTGCGCTATATAAATTCCTGAGCGATTTGCTGCATTTCCGTAATGCACTCTTTGGGAGAGAGAATTTTTATTTTCCCTTTGAATTTGAATATCCAGCCATAAAAAGTTCCACTGGGGTTCACTTCAATTTTGGCTGTGAAGTGTGTATCATCATACCTATCAACAGCAGCATCTTCTCCATAATGATCTATGATTACTCTCATCAATTCGTTTTCACATAGAAGGGTTACTTCCTTCGATGACTCCGATGTAAACATATCAACCATTTTATTTGTATAGGAGGCTACATCAAATCCCTCTATCGGCATAAAGTAAGTTTCCAGATTTTCTACACTTGTTAGCCGATCTACACGGAAGTGAGCAATTTTCTGATGCTTCAGAGAAAATCCAATCAAATAGTAATGGTCATTTTTCCATTCAAGCGCATAAGGATTTACGACATAATAATATCCATCATGCTTTAAGATTTTCTTTTTTTCTTGAGTATATTCATAGTATTGGAACCGAATTTGCTGATGGTTTCCAATCGCTGTTTGGATATTGTCAATGATGTAGTAAACCTTTTCATTATGCGGTTTGACACGGCTGGATAAAGCAGCAAATTTTTGAAGCTGCTTTGCCTGATGTAGACTGGTCAGACGGCATAATTTCTGCACCAGCTCCTCAGACTTCTTGGCAGAAATGATCTTCGAGGATGCTACTGCGTCTGTCAGCATTTTCAGTT
>ERZ860710.919-NODE-919-length-16186-cov-4.385345_pt1 | contig 16186 bp, 17 predicted proteins | sample MGYA00509974_ERZ860710 | MGnify/ENA primary metagenome ERZ860710 (study PRJEB30046, sample SAMN00715261) | human gut metagenome | study: EMG produced TPA metagenomics assembly of the A metagenome-wide association study of gut microbiota in type 2...
GATTATGGTACAGCGTTATGGTGATATTCTTGACGGAAAGAGAACATGGCAGAAGGAACTTGCACAGTCCAATGTAAAACCGACACTGCCTGATGCGGTTGCTGGCGATATCACAGCAGCAATGCCATATCGTGCAATGGTTAATATTATTAATTTCATACAGGCAGTAGACCATGTTGTTCCGGGTTTTGCAAGTACAGAGACTCTTTTGTATTCTCCGGAATTGAAATTTTACAGTAATAAGGTTAAAATGGATGAAAATCTGAATACAAATGTAGAACATCTATACTGTCTTGGCGATTCAAGCGGATGGACAAGAGGTCTTATGATGGCATCTGTGATGGGTGTACTTATGGGAAGAAAGCTTATTTAGTTTTCTGTGAGAAATTTAAAAAGTGATAAATGCAAAAAAAATAAAATTACATAAAAAAATAAAACCACATCAAAAAAATGTGGGTTCTCTGTAATATACAAGAATAGAAAAATCCCACCGGGCAGCAGTTAAATGTTGTCCGGTGGGATTTTATTGCGTACAGAGAGGTAAAATCCGTAATTACATAGGAATCTGTCAGCTGTTGCAATAACGTAATTTAGTGAAATTACATAAGTGAGCGATATAATGCTGCAATTTCTTCAACTGATGTGTCTCTTGGGTTACCAGGACGGCATGCATCAGCATAAGCTGATTCAGATAAGAACTGAACATCATCTTCTTTTGCAATTTCCTTGAGATTTGCAGGAATACCAACATCTGAAGAAAGTTTCTTAACTGCATCAACAGCAGCTTTACGATATTCTTCCTGAGTCATATTTTCAACGCCTTCAACGCCCATTGCTTTTGCGATGTATTTGTATTTGTCGCCTGTGAATGGAGCATTGTATTCCATTACTGTTGGAAGAAGAATAGCATTGGCAACGCCATGCGGTGTATCATATACAGCACCAAGTGCATGAGCCATTGAATGAACGATACCAAGTAATGCATTAGAGAATGCCATACCTGCAAGACACTGTGCATTATGCATTGAATCTCTTGCTGCCATATCTCCGTTGTATGATTTAACGAGGTTAGCCTGAATCATCTCCATAGCATGAAGTGCCAGTGGATCTGTGTAATCACAGTTAGCAGTTGATACATAAGCCTCAATTGCATGTGTCATGGCGTCCATACCTGTATGTGCTACAAGCTTAACCGGCATAGTCTCTGCAAGCTCAGGATCAACAATAGCAACATCAGGAGTAATCTCGAAATCTGCTATAGGATACTTAATACCTTTCTCATAATCTGTAATAATAGAGAATGCTGTTACCTCTGTAGCTGTTCCTGATGTAGATGAAACTGCACAGAAATGAGCTTTCTTACGAAGCTTAGGAAGACCGAATACCTTGCACATATCTTCAAATGTTGTATCAGGATATTCATACTTAATCCACATTGCCTTAGCAGCATCAATAGGAGAACCGCCGCCGATAGCAACAATCCAGTCTGGCTCGAACTCTGTCATAACAGCAGCGCCCTTCATAACAGTCTCAACTGATGGATCAGACTCGATACCCTCGAAAAGCTTAACTTCCATTCCTGCTTCCTTGAGGTAATCCTCTGCTTTCTGAAGGAAACCGTTACGCTTCATAGATCCGCCACCAACGCAGATGATAGCTTTCTTTCCTTCAAGTGTCTTGAGGGCTTCCAAAGAACCCTTTCCATGATACAAATCTCTTGGTAAAGTAAATCGAACCATAATAAAACCTCCGTACATAAATATTTGATTGTTAAATTATAAACAAACCCTATGCTCTTATTATATGCTTGCCCGTATAATAATTCAAGTAAATTTTATTATAATTTTTTGTAAATATTCCATGAACATTTATATATTTTTATTATCACTTACAATCCTGCCATCACTAATAGTAATTATCTTGTCATCTCACCACACAGCCTATTACCCTAAGGGGGTACTCTTACCGCTTTCCAAAGTTACCCGGTAAACCTACTATTTCACCAATTTCCACAATCTGGTAGGTCTTTTTTACATTGTCAGTTGGTTTATAATGCTTCTTTCCATCTTAAATGCCTACTAAATATGTCACATCTCACACTTTAGTAGGTCTTTTCCTAATATGTCTGTAATATTAGTCGCATCTTGTCAGCTAAAAAACCTACTATTTTCACATAAATCATAAATTTAGTATGCAATTTTCTTTAGCTGCCTTAATTCCCATCAAAATTTCTTCTCAAAATACCTACTATTTCATAACATTGAGCAACATTAGTAGGCTTTTCACCAACTTATGCACTTGTTTCATATGCTATTTGACACTGCCCTATATGATAAATACTTAACCGGAATTATTTCGAATATTGCTAATATATATTTTGCATTAACTACTCAAGCAATTTCCTGTCAGAACACTTAACTTATACATTATTTCCCTCTCCACAAATAATAAATTCTTTCCTTTCATCAATAAATTTAGAGTATATTAATTAACTTCCGCCTTTTTAAACTCATAATTTCCCAGAATATCCTTTTTATCTATATATACAAGTTCTCCTCCCGTTTTTGCAAAAAACATATATCTGTCATCTCCAAAATATGCTGTTCCTGAATTCTTGTCGAGTGCAATTGTATTAACAACCGTTCCATCAGTTTTCAGAACGAATATTTTTCTTTCTATCTTCCTGCTGTAATCAGTCGCACTTCCAGCCCCACCATTAGACATGTATAGATAATTTCCATCATATGACATTGTGGCACGTACTATTGTTTCATCTACTTTATACAGCAATGTTGACTCTGTATCGTTAAGTTTTCTTGAATACAGACCTTTTCCAATTACAAAATAGAACAATATCCCATTATCTTCATCTACATAATAATCCGATATATTCTTATCTGAAATCATACTTGCCTCTCCTGTATTATAATCATAACAATACAGCAGAAATGATTCATTAATCTCATGTTTATCTCTGTCTAACGAATAAGTGAATATCTTAAAAAATAATTTATCCCCAAAACTTCTTGCTCCTGATATAGCAGCATTTTTGCCTTCATATGAAAATGCTTCTTCTGATTGTCCAGTCTTTAAATCTATCTTTTTAATAACTTCTTTTCCGACTTCATCACTTGCTGTATGTCCCAGATGATCATAAGCATATATGCAGTCACCATGAAAAACCATTGATATTGATGTAACACCATCATTAGCAAACAATTCTGCCACATCTTCCCTCTTGCTTCCATCTTTCTGTATTCTTACAACCTTCGCCATACCTGCATCAACTCTTACCATATATATGTATCCTTTATAATAATAGACAGGTGTCGAAAGATAATCCATTGAATAAAATGCATTACAATCAGAGCTGTCATGCGTACAATCAGGCTTTGCACATACAGCTATAGACTTCTTTGCAGTATCATCAAAATATCTCAAAGTAGTTCCATCAATATCATATGTGAGATAATAATAACCATCCTCTGATTTGGCAATTCCGTGAATATCCGGATTCCAATAGCTCTGTTCATCTGTTTCTTCGCTGCTCTTGCCTAAGTTTATTGACTTTTCCTTCTTTCCCCTCACCATTATCAACGCAACTGATAATGAAACCACACAGATTACAGCCCCAATAATTATTATTGAAATTTTCTTTTTTGACATAAAAGCACCTCTCCAAAATAATATATGGCTTATACATAGCTTTGAATGTACAAGCCACATATTAATTATAATTCATGTATTACTCATGTAAACTTAAATTAGCATATGTACTACCTGTATCAGAGCACACAAAGTATCTAGCATATGATTCAACAGTTATATATGCGACCTGTCTGCCTGCGCCAATACTATATCCATGCTGGTCAGATGCTGAGAAAGTATATTTATTAGCATAAGCATCATCATAACCTAACGAATCTGTTACATACCCAATTAAAGATATCTCAGATTCATCATCTGCATCCAAATATGCATATGCTGAGAAATCGTCCATCTTTAACATATACAAGAATCTTGTATCCCCTGCATATGTATGATTACTTGTTGTTTCATGATAACCTGCATATGCATACATATTTCCAGTCATAAATACAGCAATCACCATACCCATTGCCAATATCTTTTCTAAAAAAGCTTTTTTCATAATTACTCCATTCTAAAGCATTTAAACCATGGCAAATATATCTTTTCTATCATTCAACACTATATTTGTCTCATAAAATTATCTGTGATGCTCCAACACAAACAATTTCACATTTCAATATCATCTCAAAATTGTTTACAAGTTACAATTATTCCCCAATTACCGCCTCCTATCAAACATGGTACCTGCATTACAACCATAATTATTATTCCTAGAAACATACAAATAGTAACAATTTCTTTTCCAGCTATATCTGCTATGATTCTGTTATCTGACTGAGTTGGAGAAAATATTGCATTGATATATCTAATATCAACGCCTTTAGTTACCTTTGTGCATTTGTTATGCACACCTACTTCTTCTCTTTCTTCTTTAACACATCAGGCTCTTTAGGCTAATACATACTAAGAAACGAGGCAGAATTAACAGAAGCCTTAGCTGTTTTCTTAGCTGCCTCTGCCATTCCTTTAAGAATCCTCTTCATGAAATCTACCCTCCTTTCGTACCCCCAATAACAGCAATAGTCCTATTATCAGAAGCATTGTATTAATATACAGGCTTATCCGGCATAAGAATGAGTATTTACCATATCTTATAACCACACCTATAATATTCAATATAAAAGCTATAAGCATAGACACTATCCCAAGCACTGCACTTACAACCATATATTTTTCTTTCTGTTCCATCATAAGCTTCTTGTTATGATGCTCTAATGGAGCATTAAGAACAATTATAAGATATCCAGCTAAAGCTATAAGCCATGTGATGATAATAGTTTCTCGTATATACACTTGGATTCTTAGCATCAGCAACGAAATCAGATACACTCCACAGTAACATACATTACATCCCGCATGTGTATCTGCATGATATCCGCCTGTATATGTTCTTATAAGAATCATCATCATATTGTATATAACTGCATACCATATATTGCCTGTTATCAATCCAATGATAAGCACTAGTGCTACGCTTATAATCCCTGATATTATCAACTCCATACCATATGCACATACTTCTTTTTCTTCTTCTGTAATAGCATCCTTAGAAAACAAAAAATCAGCTATAATCAATGCAACTGAATGAATCATATACATAATTCCTTTCACTTTATACATTGATTATAGCTGATTTAATTTTTTAAAAAAGTAGTTTGGCATATTCGGTAATATATGGCATATTCTGCACATTTTTATTTATCAAAAAACTATTGACAAACCTTTTCTAATGTGCATCTGCACATCAGATAATTATCTCCCTGCTGTTCATAGTTGATAGTTCCATTATATTTATCAATAATATCTCTTATATTCATAATTCCGAAACCATGCATGTTCTTATCCTTCTTGAATCATCGGAATGATACTATTATATGCACTTACACCAGTAAGACATGTAATATTCGGTGATGCGGAATAATTCACACAACAATATATAGAACTTTATACAGTCAAAGGCAGAAGAACTACCTAGGATAATTCGGGTAAATCTTCTGCCTTTTTTTAATATCCTTCAGATATTATCCGCCACTTGCCGCCATCGCTCCGTGCAAGAGTCCATCCCTGTTTCTTACCTTTTTCATTTACTGCCTGCAAAGTACTTTCGGAGAATTCGTCATCTACAAAATAGACTTTATGAAGTTCAAATCCCTTCATATGCTTAAACTTTCTTTTTATAACTTTAACAGCATCTTCCATATCTTTCTGTGTATATATGGAAGAAGTACCATAGTCAACTTCATTTGTTGATGAAATCTGTCATCATAATCATCGAAATCGTCAAAGTCATCATCAAAATTCTCATCATTATATTTTAACTCAGCCATATCAGCCTCCTTCACCATATGCTGACATTTCCCGTTACAACCACAAGCACAATCACCGCTACTATGATCAGTACACTGACAGCCCTTCCACGCACTTCAGAAAAACGGCTGCTAAACACATATGTGACTGCAAATACAGCAAACATCATAACCAGCCTTACAATCAATCGTATTACAATAAATGTTCCAATAGAAATATTTAGTCCGCAGTCCCTCATAAATGTAAGACTCATAAGCGGTGCTTCTGTATATGGCATGCCATAATAATTCTGCAAATATATCATATCAATTCCATACACAATAAAATACAAAACTATACAGAGTGCCAGAGAAGCGGCAATTCTCTTAATCTTAACCGTATTCTTTCCGCTCGCAGCATTGACAATATACTTAGTTCCTGTGCTTGTCTCAATTCCGATATTCTCTGATACAATAAGCACAACAGACGCAAGCAGAGCCATAAGAAGCACAATCTCCCTTGCCTTTCCATACTTGCCGAATATTTCCTCGTATCCTCTGTCCGACATCATATATCCGTCAATTCCAGTCTCTTCCTTAAGTGTATCTAGATATTCCCGCTTCTGCTCAAATTCCCTCACCGCAGCATAGCGCGACGCATATATAGACACAGTCGAATTAATCTGCGATAACTCATCAATTCCAATCTCACCATTCTCATACTGTTCAGAAGCTTCCATACTTTTCTCTACAGCCTGCATATAATCAGCTCTGCGCTCATCAATCAGGGCGGATATCTGCGAATAATCAGCACCACCCTTTTCAAGATATATCCTGTCACGCTCTCTGGAGTTGTCCGAGAAAGCCATCTTTCCATAACTGATAAAATACATAACAACCAGTAGAAGCACCACAATAACCGTAAATCCCCTGCTTGTCACAATCAGCTTGTGAATCTCCTTGAGAACAACCGGCACATTTGCAAAAAGATGCTGATATCCGGCATACAGCTTATCAGTAAGCCGTGTCAGCACATTTTTACCCTGACTCGGACGCATAAGCACAGTTCCCATTACCGCAACAGCCACGGACACAACAAGAATCATCATAAGCGCCCAGAACATAATAGCCGACTCAGATATGACAAAGCTTCCCCTTCCGCGGTTCGCATATGTGCTGATGATCTCGTTGACCTTCATAAGACGCACAATATTAATCTGTTTAAATGCACTGTAGATGCTGTGAAGCCCTATCCTGTAATACATAAGCACTTCCAGCCCCACAACTACTCCGGTCAGAATAAGCGCATGATTCCGCTTCCTGTTTACAACGAATACAGCCCATAATGCCACGCTAAGAACCACTACCGCCAGCGCACTGTATACATAATTGTATAGCACGAACCCAATCTGGCTCATCGGCATAGCAAATCTTTCAAATGCCTGTATGGACTGAACCGACGCATTGAGCGCACCTGCTCCGCCGTATAACAGCAGCGCTGCTGCAAATGTTGTAAAATACAGCCCCGCTGTTATAACCACGCCAGAGCCTGCGATAATAAACAGTCTGTGCAACGCAAGCCGAAGCCTTCCGCTTCCTGCCGAATGTACAATCCCCCACATTCCATTATCACGCTCACCCGACAGACCGTATATTATGAAAACCATCATAATCAGCGCGAAATAAAATGTGTAATAATAATTCACAAAACTGCCTGCCGCCTTATTATTAACAAGATAAAGCGATACATCAGCTACCTTTTCAAAATCCTTACCGGTCTTTACAATATTATTATATGTAAAGCTGTTCTTGTCAGAAAATATAGAGAAAGTCATAAGCTGCTGTGCATTAGTCTGAATCTGCTTCATATCTTCAGGATACTTCTTTATATATTCCAACTGGCTTTCTATATCCCTTAATACCGTCAGAAACAGAAGCTGTTCCCTCTCAGACAGCGCCTTATATTTTTCCAAAACCTCGGTCTCCGCACCAATCTGAACATCGGACTCTTCCCCAGTCTCCGCATCAGCCTGTACCTCAGATTCCACAACAGTCCCCTGCTTATCCGCTTTCCTGTAACTTAATATCCCCTCTATATCTGAATTCACCGCATTTATCGCAGCCTCAATATCATAATCACCATAATAATCAACACACCTCTGCCGCTGCACGGTTTCAAACCTTAACTCCTTAAGCCCTGCGCCCTTCGTCTGCTGATAGACATACAACGATACATTAATAATAAGCAATGCGATAAAACCAATGACAACTTTCCTGTTAATCAGTCTCCTAAACTCGTTCATATTCCGCCCCTCACTGTGTAAGCCCGCTCCAAAATCACTTAACAGGAACTATCTCCACACTGCTGCTAATATTGCTCTTATTAATATACGACAGCTTATTAGAGTAGCCTATGAACAGGTACTTGTCGTCGCCGTAGTACAGATTACTCATTTTTCTTCTGTCGAGTTCTATAGTATTGACAAGGGTTCCGTCCGGATTAAGTACAAATATTTTCTCATCAATAAAATTAGTAATCTGAGTTGCACTTCCTGCTCCACCGTTACACATATATATGTACTTTCCATCATAAGACAGGGCTGCCATTACTATTGAATCATCCGCCTTATACAACAGTTTGCCATCATTTTCATTAAGCTTTCTTGAATAAAGTCCCTTATCTATCACGAAATAGTACAGAATTCCATTGTCTGTATCAACATAATAATCAGATATATTCTTGTCAGATACCTGCTCTGCGCTGCCTGTGGCATAATCATAACAATAAAGCTTGTAATTAACATCTGCTGTTAATGTCTCTTTATTAATTGAGTTATGATTAATCAAGAAAAACAGTTTGTCACCAAAGCTTCTCGCCTCATTAATAGCGTTGTTCGCTCCCTCATATGAGAACACTTCAGTTGTCTTTCCATTTGCAAGTTCTGCCTTTACAATCACTACTTTATCAGTATCTTTACTCTCAACTGCACCTGTATGCCCAATCCTGTCATATGCATACACACAGTCGTCATGAAATACTAAAGATACAGTTCCGTTATCACTTGCAAACAAATCTGCAACATTTTCTCTGCTGTTTCCATCTTTAGCAATTCTCTCTAACTTAGCCATTCCATTTTCAACTTTCACAGTGTACAGGCTTCCCTTATAGTAATGAAGCGGTGAATTGTTATAGCTGCTGTCTAATACTGCATTACAATCTGATGAATTATGCTTACATTCAGCTTTGGCACACACTGGAATAGTCTTATGTGTACTGTCATCGAGATACATAAGCATTGTAGTCGAATCAGTATCACTCCATTCCAGATAATAATAACCTGACTCCGCTTTCGCCACACGATGTCCGTCAGTTCTCCAGCTGCTCATCTCGTCTGACTCTGTCGCATTGCCGACATTAATTGTTTTGTCTGATTTTCCTCTACTCATCCCCAGAACTACTGCCGCCACGATTCCGACAACTGCAACTGCTGCAATAATTCCTATAATAACCTTTTGCTTACCCTTCATATGATGCATCTCCTTTGTTCTGATTATATAATATTTTACAACCCTTTCCACTTCAACAAAAATGTCGTGAACGACACCAATTTGTCGTAAACTGCAATGATGATTATTATCATAGTACTTTCAATTATGTATTAAAAGATATATGGTACGAAATGACTTAAATGCGGCATGAAATGCATGTCATCATTGATAATCTCCTGTTAGTTATTAATAAACTTCTCCGCATGTTCCCTTTTCCAGCTTGTATACTTTGCTTCATCATTAATATTGTAACGACCGACCTTTACAGTATTAACCCAATTATAACGTGGTTTTTCACTAAAAGTATACTTTATAACATAATTTCCATACTGCCCCTTTTTACTAAACTCAGAATAATCTATATAATATACATCAGTTTCAGTAATCCTTTTAGTTGCAAGAAGCTCACATGATTTATAGTTATCTTCTTTTAATTTATCCAAAAAATCATATAATTCATCACTATTAAATTTCTTGCCGAGTTTCTCTTTAAATAAAGCCTGCGGTACTCCATATACTTCTACTGTACATCCCGGCCCGCCATAATCTTTAAAATCCTCATACAGTGCAAAAGAATATGCTGCAACATCAACATCAGCCATTGCATCATCACCTGATTTATATTCTTTATCTCCATCATTAATAAGATATGAAAATGCAAAACCAACACGTTCATCACCTACTCCTTTCGATGAATCAGAGTTGTATTTCAATGCAAAATCCGGCGTAGACCATGCATTAACTATCATACTGTCACACGCCGAATTTCCAATTTTGCTTGATGTACCATCTGGTCTTGCCTCCCCTTGTAATTCCTCATCTCTAGCAGAATTTCCTCTTATATACATATCATCAAGATAGTTCACACCTTTTTTCTTCTCTTCAACATATGGATAATATACATACAATCCAGAAGGACTCGGTTCATCATAGACCATAAAATCATTAACTATTGAATATCCATTCTCACTCTTTGTTGTTTCATATTCCTGAAGCACATAGTTTGGCTCAGTCAATGTCTCGTTACTTCCGTGTTGTCCGCAAGACAACAACTGAAGCGACACAGCTCCTAATAATACACATGCTATTTTTCTTTTCATATTCAATTTCCCCCATATAATCGTGAACTCATTTATTTCCCTGATATACATATATACGAATTCCGTTTGAAAAAAGTCGAGAAAATTTTCTACTTATTTCATAAGTCCCCTCCATAATAAAAAGCTATAACCAATGCAACCTGTTTTTCACAATCTATATTACATTAATTATAGTTTTTTATATTTTATCCTAGTTATATGTCACGAAATGACGAAAAAACGTCATGAAATGCATTATCTCTCTTTACTATCCCCAACAATCCTGCCATCACTTATAGTAATTATCCTGTCCGTCATCTTAGCAATTCCCTCATCATGGGTTACTATAATAACAGTCTTTCCAGACTTATTAATCTCCTTAAGAAGCTCCAGCACCTCCCGTCCTGTCTTCTGGTCGAGTGCTCCTGTCGGTTCATCAGCAAGTATGATATCTGCATTAGTCACTAACGCCCTTGCTATCGCAACTCTCTGCTGCTGTCCGCCTGACATCTTTCCCGGCAGCTTATTTCTTTCCGACAGTATTCCAAGATGTTCCATCTGCTTTAATATAATGCGCTTTCTTTCCTTGCGCTTAACATTGGCTGCAAGAAGCGGAAGTTCTATATTCTCATATGCAGTGTAATAATCCATCAGTGCAAAATGCTGGAACACATACCCGATCTTTTCCTTACGCAGCTTATGTACCTGTGAACGGCTTGCCGCTGTAACCTCAGTATCATCAAGAAAATACTTTCCTGCTGTAGGTGTATCCATGCAGCCTATAATCTTAAGAAGCGTACTCTTTCCGCTTCCTGACGCTCCCATGACTGCTACGAATTCGCCGTCCTCTATCTTAAGGCTTACATCATCAAGCGCCTTAGTATCATCAACCTTTTCATTGTATATCTTTGTAATATTCTCTAATCTTATCATTTAATAATCCCCCATTAATCATCACTTCCAAGAACCTCTACAGAATCATAATGCAGTATCTTTATAACCGGATATGCCATTGAAAGAATAATCGTTACCGCAATAGCTGCTATTGTCGTCAACAATGTTGTAAGATTAACGGTTATTATACCAGCCCTCGAAGTCACCACATTTATAATAACTGCACTTACTGCAAATATAATAAGAGCCGTTACGCTTAAAGCCAGAATATTACATGCCATTGCACCGATTATTCTTGAATCACTCATTCCGTATATCTTCTTTACCGCAATCTCCCTGCTTCTCTGAATCAGCCAGAACTGTGACATCAGCAGGCAGTTAAATATGCAGAATACATATACCATCACATTTATCTTCATATTCTCGCCCTGAAGCGCCTTAACCACATCTGACTCACCCTTTGAGTTAAGCTTCTTGGCATTTATCTGTGATTTCGCGTCTACACTCCTTATATTACCGAATACCGCAGAATAAGAATTATCAAGACTTCTGGTGTTACTTGACAGCTCAATCGTATAGCTGTCTTTTCTGCATATTTCATTCATTACATTAGTTCCGAGACAATCTATATTAAGAACCATCTTGTAATCATAATAATCTGATGTACTGCTTCCTATAACACCGCATATCTCATATTCTTCATTCTCTAAAGTCACATACTTCTTTCCGTCCATTTCGTATGCGTCTTTATACTTATATCTTCCAACGGCAATAAGCCTTTTGCCGCTGTCCCCCGGCTCGCTTCCCGGGAGCCGTCCGCTTACCATCTTATATGGAAGCTCCTCATTACTCTTAAGAATAACCTCGCATTTCGTATTAGCACTTATCTGTGCATATGAAAGTGACAGCTTTCCGCCGAGTATCATATTGCCGTCTTCCACTCCGTTGCTTATATAATTAAACATATCCTGACTGTTTCCGACAGTAACATCTAACTGTATTCTGTTCTTATACATGGACTGCAGCCTGTCCGTTTCCTTTGCATATGCCTTATTATATATTGAAAGCACACCGAACACGGCATAGAACATAACAAGCTGGCTTATTATAAAAAATGCTGATATCAGCCTGTACCTGAATACACTCCGTAATAATGCTTTTATCTTTCCCATCAGCCTTCACTCCTTCCCGAAACCATATCCGCCAGTGAAGTCCTGCCAATCATTACCGCAGGTATCACACATGATATCACAAGAAGTATCATTACTGATATTATCAGAATTACCGGCATATAATGCATATGTGCCACATATGCCCCCTCATACAGTCTTCCTGTTTCCTCTAATACCTTTTTCGGAAACAGCGTCTCAAATTCAGCCCTCAGCCGTACAATCCATGCTGCCACAGCCGCAAGAACCATGACAATTGCATTCTGCATGGCTATAAGCCATATAATATCCGCCTTACACATACCATTTGCAAGCATAATTCCATAATGTTTTCTTCTCATAAGACAATACACAATATTAGACGCTGCAATTGATACTGCTGCAAGAACCGTTATCATAATTGCTGCTATGAAAACAGTATCGTCCACAATGCTGGAATCTTCTTTTTCTTTATCAATCTCATCCTTATAGTTACTTATATTGACAGTTATACCCTCGTCATAACAGAATTTCTTAATCTTATCTGTCACTTCATCAAATGTGCCGGACTCACACTGAAAATATATTTCGTGCGCATACCCACTATCGACACCTTCTAATTCTTTTTTCAGGCTTCCCGCTATCACAATCATGGAATCATCAAGCGTGTAATTATCCCATTTACCATATGAACCTTTAAACAGTCTGTCTTCGTGTATCCAGCCTGCACCCTTTTTAAGGATACCGCCTATCTTAATCTTCCCAATATCATCGTCCACATAACAGCTAATCATATCACCGGCATGATACTGCTTTCTGTAATTATATCCTGCAAATACAATCCGCTCATCTTCTCCAAGGTTCTCTAATATCTTCTTATTCTCTTCACTGAGCATAAGATTTCCTATTGCAGCTATATCCTTATCTATTATATTTACCTGTATAGATTCATCTTCCTCTTCAAAGAGAGTTTCACTAAGAATATATCCGCTCCGTACTACTTCCGGCAGTGTACTCATATATTCATGCACCTTATCTGATATGTCCTGTTTAATATCCCTGGTTACAAAATGAACATATCCCGCATCAGCCGTATTAACACCGAATTCTTTCTCTGTCTGTTTTATCGCATATCTGCTACCAATATATCCGGTAAACACCCTGTCTATCATAAAAAATGATACAAAACACATGCCAAATAAAAGCAGGGTCACAAACATTCTTCTTGAATATATCCTGAAAACCAGCCTTAGTTTATTATACCATCTCATATCTTTCCCCCTGTATACTGAGCTGTCTGCCTAATTATTAATCATCTGCTCCGCATGCGCCTTCTTCCATTCTGAATATACCTTCTCATTTTTTATCTTATACCCGCCTGCCGCACATGCCTTCAGATATACCTTTTCCCCTGCATCTGAAAATTTATATTCCATTATATAATTAATGTAATCTCCCTTTTTATTAAGTTCGGCATAATCAACATAATATACACCTGTTGCCGTTATATCCTTTGAACAAAGTAAATCGCAATCTTTATAATCGTTTTTCTTAAGCGTGTCCTTATATTTTAAAAACTCTTTTGAGCCAAATGTTTTTCCAAATTTTTTCTTAAATAAAGTCTTTGGGACTCCATATACCGATATATTCATCTTAGGGATATCATCATAAAAATCTTCATACATTGCCACTGATATTGCTCCAATGTCAAGACTCACCATCGTATCTGATGTAGATTTTACATCGCCAGTTTTTTCTACTCTATATGTAAACGCATACCCTGCACTATCCGACAGATACCAGTTGGGAATTGTATCATTCGAATTATAGTAAGGTAATGCAAAATCAGGTACAATACTGGCTTCTACATATGGTGCTCCATAATCACTGCTTGTCTGCTTATTATATAATGCGCCATCTGGTGTATTCCCCGCTTCAAGGTCAATCCGCCTTTCTGTCGACGATTTTATATGAAGTTCCTCCAGATAAGAAACACCTTGTTGCTTATTTTCTATATATGGGATATACAGAATAGTATCCTTATCACCATTGTTACTCTTAATTCTGTAGAATCCATTAATTATCGTATAACCTTCATCTGTTGTTGTAGTTTCATACTCCTGTACAATATAATCAGGATCAATAAGTGTCTCGTCTGCTGCATTATCTTTCTTACCACAAGATGGTAGTGAGAAAATCATCATTCCTGATAATGACACCCATGCTATTTTCTTACCTATTCTGTTCATAGACTATCCCCCCAGTCACAATCACGAACTCATTTATTTTTCCTGATATACATATATACGAATCTGTTTTGAAAAAAGTTGAAACAACTTTTTACTTATTTCATAAATCCCCTCCATAATAAAAAAGCTATAACCAATACAACCTGTTTTTCACAATCTCTGTTACATTAATTATAGCTTTTTTTATATTTTATCCTAGATAAATGTCACGAAATGACGAAAAAGTGGCATGAAATGCATTATTTTTCTTTACTATCCCCAACAATCCTAATATCCACTCGATATTATTCTCCACTTACCGCCTTCAGTTCGAGCAAGATACCAGCCATAACCTGTTTCCTCATCATCTACATCAAAACCGGTATTCTCCACATCTTTCTCTTTCTTTGACGTATGAAAATCACTTTTGAAATATATAACCTCAGTAAAATCATCTGTCCAGCCATCTCTTTTGGCTAATTCATTTATCCATTTCAAAACACTATCTGAATTACTGGATTTATCACCTGCATAATAAACTTTATGAAGCTCAAATCCTTTCATATGCCTAATCTTTCTTTTTATTACCTTAATAGCTTCATCCATATCTTTTTGTGTATAGATATCTGAAGTTCCATAGTCTATTTCTACTTTAGGCGTTGTTACCACTTTTGTTATTACAAAGCCTATTACTGCGGCAACACAAAGGATTGCTATTACTATTATAATTACTTTTTTCTTTTTTGATTTATTGTAACAACTATTTGTTTGTTTAATAGTATTATCTTCTAACCCTTCCATATCTTGCTCCATCTCCCTCCTGTTCATCCCAATGATTTACTTCTTCTGAAGCCCATGCATTATAATTATCACTATGCTGTGCAATTTTATAATCAAGATATTTTCCCGTCTCATTTTCCTGATAATGATATCCATCTTCATACATAAAATCAACATTTGTTACAAATCCCATGTGATCCCAGTCTCCATCATTATCTACATCTAATGAAACAAAATCTCCTCTCTGAATATTAACACTAAAATCAAAATTATCATGAGTTGTAAATCCTACTCCCATATATCTTGCAAAAGTATCCGCATATCATTGATACAACCACCATAAATACACTTAAAATCTTTTTCATAAAAAATACCTTTTAAGATTATAAATCTTACCTTTCATATTTATTGTATTTCCACTTTTCCCATTGCTTACCTTAGTTACCCCATGCCTCTGTTATGCACAACTACTTTGTTTCCTTCTTCTTTAACACATCAGGCTCTTTTGGCTGATACATACTAAAAAACGAGGCAGAATTAACAGAAGCCTTAGCTGTTTTCTTAGCTGCCTC
>ERZ860710.925-NODE-925-length-16034-cov-3.535828_pt1 | contig 16034 bp, 18 predicted proteins | sample MGYA00509974_ERZ860710 | MGnify/ENA primary metagenome ERZ860710 (study PRJEB30046, sample SAMN00715261) | human gut metagenome | study: EMG produced TPA metagenomics assembly of the A metagenome-wide association study of gut microbiota in type 2...
AGCAAGAAACCGGAAAACACTTATTATGGAGTGCAGGTGTCGTTCTGGGGATTTGCCTTCTCTGTATGATGTATGATATTAATAAAGGAGCAAGTTTCTATACAGAACAGACGCAAGCCGCATCCTTGAGTCGCTATACTTTGTGGTTCCTCTGCATCGCTCCTTGCCTGCTGGAAGCAAGTATCTCCAAGCATAACTTCACACTCTATCTGCTGCTACCCGCTTCTGCTTTGGAAAAGTTCATGCATTTATGGCTGAAATATATACTCATACTTCCACTATTCTGTGCCCTGATAATTGTGGTTCTCAAAGGAGTATTCATGTTGTCAGGCATCGGCTATCTACAACACTTCGGGAATCTTATCGAACTTTACGTAGTCAATAAAGACCAACTATTGACATACAGTCTGCTACAGGGTATCTTCTTCATCGGCTGTATTGCCTTTAAGCGCCAAAAAATGATAAGTGCTTTTATCGTCGTATGCCTCTGCCTCACCATCATGCTGGGGCTCACCGCACTCATGACAATATGTGCCCCCGCTGACTCTCATGGATATTGGATGTCAAATATTATAGCTTATCCGATATATAATTTCCCGGTATCTCCCACGGGAGAAGCCATCATCGCTTTCTGCAACTATGCCACTCCCCCGTTATTTATCATCGGAACATGGGTATCAGTCTACTTCCTGCTCAAAGAAAAACAACTGTAAGCTATGGAGTTTAAAACCAATAAACCAATATACCAACAGATCGTAGACTTCTGTTTCAGCAAAATACTCACCCGGGAATGGCGAGCGGAAGAGCGGGTAGTCTCGGTCAGGGAGCTTTCTACACAGCTTGCCGTGAATTCGCGCACCGTAATGAAAGCCTACGAATACCTACAGGCGGAAGACATTATTTATCCGGAGCGGGGTATGGGCTTCTATCTGGCAAAGGATGCGGTAAAGAAAGTGATGAAGATACAGAAGAAAGAATTCTTCGACAACCAACTGGCCGATGTATTCCTCAATATGGAACTGCTCGGCATCAGCATAGATGAAGTGATAGAACGATATAATAAACTTAAAAACAGCAGTTCATGAAGAGATACGCAAAGACAGCATTATTGATTACCTTCGGACTCCTCTTCGTGCTCATCATAGTCAAAGTTTTTACTCTGATGTACGAACTGAATTCCGCTGTACAGTCTTAACTTTTACAGCCTCGACGCCGAAAGTATAAACAACTGAAATACAAGTTATAGAATCTTCCCTAACAGGGAGGAGTGCCTTTTACATCTCTAATCAAACAGTAATCTACTAACAGGAACGAATATGAAAACAAAACTATTTTTACTACTGACTGTCCTCTCCGTACTCAGTACGCAGGCACAGAACCTTACAATCAAAGGACGTGTTACGGATACTTCGCAAGAAGCCATCATAGCCGCCAATGTATCGCTATGGACCACGGACTCCACTCTGGTAACCGGAGTGACTTCGGATACTCAGGGTAAGTTTGCCCTCAATAAAATCAAGGCGGGCAATTACCGCCTGGCCATTACTTTTATCGGCTATCAAAGTGAAGTTATCCTACTGAAACTGAACAACAACCTCGACCTGGGCGATGTACAGTTGCAGGAAGATGCCGTAAGCCTGGGTGAAGTGACCGTATCCGCCAGCAACGTGCTTCAACGCGTGGACCGTCAAATTATCCTGCCCACCGAGAGCCAGTTGAAACGTTCGTTCGGTGCCTACGATCTGCTGAACAACCTCGGCATCGCCCGCCTGCAAGTGGACAAGTTCACCAACAGCATGAGCATCAGCGGTGGTGGAGAAGTGCAGACCCGAATCAACGGCATCAAAGTGACGGACAAGGAAATAGCCGCCGTCAGAGCCAAAGACGTGCTGCGCGTGGAGTTCATCGAAGACCCGGGCAAGCAATACGGTGACGACGAACTAGGTGCCGTAGTCAATATTATCCTGCGTCGCCGCGAAACGGGTGGTGTGGTGAACTTCCAACTTTCCGACTCGCCCCATACCCTGTGGGGAGAGAATTTCCTGAGTGCGAAGTTCAACTACAAGAACTCCGAATGGGGCATCGACTACTTCAACAAGAACGGTAAGTATCACAGCCGCCTCGAATCTCACGAGACTTTCTATCTGGGCGACCGCACCATCGACCGCATCAAGGAAGGTATCGAGGATGAATCTCCCGCACTCAGTTTCATCAACAACCTGAATCTGACTTACAATCTGACGAAAGCGGACAAGTATGTATTCAATGCCATCTTCCGCAATAACCTCAACAATGCTCCTTATCAGAATGAACTGAACAAGATGTGGGCAGTAGGTGACACGGAGTCTATCTATTCGTACGTCAACAACCATACATCCAGTTATTCTCCGGCTCTCGACCTTTACTTCCAGCATACCCTGCCCCATCAGCAGAGCATTCAGATGAATGTGACGGGAACGCTCATCCACACCAAGAACAACCGGAAATATAAGGAGTATAAGGATGAAAGTGCACCGCTGGCGGATATTCAGACACTGGTGGACGGCGACAAACGCTCCATCATCGGTGAGGCCATTTATGAAAAGAGCTTCAAGGATATAAAACTAAGCGGCGGTGCCCGCCACTATCAGATGAGGACGGAAAATGAGTACAAAGGTTCCAACCCCACAACTTCGAAGATGGACCAGGCACAGACCTCCGCTTTCTTTGAGGTGCAGGGCAAGGTAAAGGACTTCAGTTATGCAGGCAGCGTGGGCATGACACGTGCCTGGTTCAAAGAAAGTGACGAAGACCATGCTTACTATACTTTTACACCTACCGTACGGTTGAGTTATAATTTGAAGAAAGCGGGGTTCCTGCGCTACCGGTTCAATATCAGTCCCGCCATACCGTCACTCGGTTCGCTGACGGATGTGGAACAGGCTATTGATACCCTGCAGATTGTCCGTGGTAACCCGTTGCTGAAAACATATCAGCAATTCACAAATTCCTTGTCCTACAGTTATTCTAAAAAACAATTCAATGCCAACCTGAGCCTGCGCCATCAGTACTATGACAGCCCCATCATGGAAAGCATCTTTGTCGAGGATGGGAAGCTGATACTAAAAGATGAAAACCAACGCTCGTTTCAGAGCCTGAATGCGGAACTGATGATCGGCACAAACGGCGCAACACTGTTCGGACTGAAAGATTTCCTGACGCTTTATGCTTCGGGAGGATACACCCGCAGTTGGTCGGAAGGTTTGGAATACAGCCACACGTACGATGAATTTTACTACAGTGTGATGGCGCAACTGCAATACAAAGGCTTCTCTTTGCTCGGACAATTCAGGAAGGTGCAGAACAACTTCTTCGGTGAGACCATCAAGAAGAATGAAAATCAGACGGCATTTATGGCAATGTATGCCAAGCAGAACTTTCAGGCAGGGATCGGTGTTCTGTTTCCTTTCACCAATAATTATAAGGTGGGAAAAGAACGCATCAGTGAGGTAGCGCCTTTCCGTTCGGAAACTTTTGTGAAGGAGACGGGACAAATGTTCATACTCCGCATAGGCTATACGTTCGAGTTCGGCCGCAAGCACAAAGCCGGGAACAAGGGATTGAACAATAGTGATACGGATAGCGGCATCATTGATATGCAGAGATAAAGATCCGGATATAATATAGTATAACCCGTTGGCGGAATTAATTCATTTCTGACACAGTTATGGATTATCTGACTTAAATACACAGCCGTTTTCCTTTCATGGAAATTCTGTTTACCCCAAATGGTAACTTTGTTCACTCCACACGGTAACTCCATTTACATGCCGAGGTAAAGACCGTTACATGCCGAGGTAAAGGTCGTTACAATAAGGGGTAAAGACTGTTACATACAGCGGTAAACGCTTTTACATCTTATGATAAGCATTCGGTAAATACTATTAGCTGACTATCAACGAACTAACAAGAAAGTCGTCAGCAATCTTTGATTCACATCTTTTCAGATATGAATTAATTCCGCCAACGGGTTAACATAATATAATTTCAACCCTCTTTGTGAAAAGAGGTAGCCCAAAGGGCGAGGCGGCGGGATTATACGAAATTGCTTCATGTATAATTCATTAATTACCTGACTGTCGCCTCCCCTGTGGGCATTTTTATATGCAAAATGTCCTAACTTTGGCAAATATTCAGCTACACTTAATGACGAGAGTAACCGGTCGTTTTATGAAGAAAATCATATATTTGTCAATTAATAAAATAAAGCATATAGAAAGGGGGGCCAGTATTACTTAATAATAGTCACAGTACCTTCCGCAAGCTGTCTTTCCTTAACCGGAGCGGTAGCAGCATAGCCCAAAGCAGCACAACCATATACACGGTGATTTTCGGGAATACCCAATTCCGTCAGGAAAGCACGGACATCCGGATCATCGCAAGTCTGCCCCAGTTGATTGATCCAGCAAGAACCTATACCAAGAGACTTGGCAGACAGGAATATGTTCTGCATGGCACAGGCACAATCCATACTTGCCCACCACTGCGTGGGTGCATTGGAAACTATGACAAGTGTGGGTGCATGATAATAACAGCAATAAGTTTGGCTCTGTCCACGCTCCCGTAAACGAGGCTCGTCACTTTTAGCAAAAGCACCTTTAATTTTCTCATTCAGCTCTTCCAATACTGCGGCATTCTGAATAGCCGTGAAATGCCAAGTCTGATAATTCATACCACTGGGAGCATAGGTTGCCGCTTCCAGAATAGTATTCAAATCTTCTTGAGATATTTGCTGTTCTGCATAAGCGCGTACGCTACGACGCGACTTGATGGTCTTTAAAACTTCATTCATACTTGTTACTTTTTTGTCAATCCAATCTTTACATTCAGTTTGAAATAATATACACCATTCTCTTTTTCCAGAAAACCGTACTTGTCCTTATCTACCGGACCTTTCTCTAAACGGGTATTCAGATAAAGGAAATCGGCAAATGTCCGGCGCTCCGATTTATGATAGCAAAGCACTTCTCCTGCTGCATCCACCAACAGAATACCTTCCACTGCGGAATCCGTACCATTATAAATCTTTGCCGGACGCATGCCAAGGGCAAGTGCCAACAGGAACTGTTTCATTTTAAATTCATAGAAACCATGTTTGTTTATCAACTCATCCTTTATCTTCAAAGGATTGATTTCTTTAATACGATCTGTCAGTTCACTGATACGTGCGATACCATCGAGATGCATCATACGCACCATTTCCGCCAACATACGAGGGAAGTGCAAATCAATCATCAATAAATTACAGCGAAATACACGGTCGGCTACGTCAGAGTATTTCAATACCCCACCGAGACGTTCAATCATCAGCATGCGTTCGGTAACTTCTGTGGGAGACTCCGGCAAGGCATTCACCTTATTCACCGTAGGCGTTGCAAATTTAATACCAGACTGTTCCAGCTTCAGGTTTGCCGTACGCCCGCCATCCAGCAATGGATTCATTGAACTAAGGCGGCAACGGACATTAAAGCCTGTCAACGGAGCTTCGGGATGCCAGAAAGCTATAGAGAAATCCGTACGATCTTCTGTCTTCGCTTCCAGGTCATAGATATTGATTGCATCCAGAAATGCTTCCAGTCCCTCAGGAACTTCAATGGCATCGGAACCGCTGGTAGTCTTCAATAATTCAAGAATAAACTCGGCAGCTCCACCAAAGTCTTCACGGGGAATAAGCTGTTCTTCCTTATCAGTTGTAGTAAATGTACCTTCTTTCTCTAATACACCACTAACTATACGGATATTATCCGACTCTATGTAATAACGACGTGTACCGTCGTGTTCCTCTCTCTGTATCAGTGCAATGGGCCAACATTTCGTTTCATCCTTCCGGGCTTGCGGTGTACCCAGTGAAACTTTCCCATTTGCCAGGAGGCGAAAGAATGTATAGAGTTCGCCCAACTCACGTTTTGTTGCTTCAAATGCCATAATAAATTTGTTTTTTTCCTAATTAACAAGTGTACAAAGATAATGCAAATCGAAGGCAGAACTTCCATGCTTGCATGAAAAAGTTATGCTAAGATGCAGTTTATTTTATTTAAAGATAAGGAAATCCCCCAAAGAAAGTGAATAAACAAACTATTTCCATGTAGAAGCGTTCTACTTAAAACATCAAATATTAAATTTTCGATAACATGAAAAATGAAGAGAATATGGTAGCCATCACAGCTACCCCCAATGGCCCCTTTATTGTAGAAGGTAATTTTAAACTGATAGACAGAGAAGGAAAAGCAGAAATACGAACAGGCAGGGTTGCCTTATGCCGATGCGGAAAATCCTATAAACAACCCTTTTGCGATGGTACGCACCGAAAAATCCATTATAATGATTTATCTTTGAAATAAACGTACTGGGCCACCAGGGAGCCGGGACATTACTCTTCTTCGAAGTGTAATGTCTCCACTTTTTCAAGACGTGCCTTTAACTTCGGCATCATCGACTTGCGGATACGAAGTATCATACGGCAATCCATATCATACGACTGCTCCAGTATTTCCGGTTCTTCTTCCTTTACAATGCGCATTACATCATTCATAAAGGGATATTCAAACAAGAAGGTTACCGTTTCATCTACCGTTTTTTCTATCACTTCGGCAGCAGCTATCGCCTCAGCAGCAGCAGCTTTATAAGCAACTATCAATCCACTTGTTCCCAATTTAATACCACCGAAATAGCGGACTACGATTATCAGAATATCCGTGAGTTCATTGGAATTTATCTGTCCCAGGATCGGTTTGCCTGCCGTGCCGGAAGGTTCTCCGTTATCATTGGCGCGGAAATCCTTACGTTCGGATCCCAACATATAAGCGTAGCAGACGTGACGGGCATCATAATATTTCTTCTGATAAACTTCCAGATGCGATTTTACCTCATCGACAGTACGCACAGGTAGGGCGATAGCAATGAATTTGCTACGCTTCTCGGTGTAAATCCCTTCGGAAGGGGCGCTTATGGTTTTATAGGTATCTTCACTCATGCTGCAAAGATAGGGATTATTTAACTTTTTTGCTTGAAAAAGGGCATAGATGTTTATCTTTATGATATATTTATTATATTTGTAAAACATAAAATAATCAATAGGAAAAAATCAGATTATGGGTATGTATCAGGATCTCATGCTTATAATTTAAGAATCACAAGATCCTTTATTGCTAATACTTATCGCTATGAACAACAAGCTGTTTACCTTCCTCGACCCTCTATTGGGGTACATCGACAATGGACGTTTCTTCCGTGAACCTTTCCGCTGGCTCTACGTCATCTTTGCCGTACTAAATCTGCTGTTTCCTATTGCAATTCTGGTGAAAGTCATTGACATGGGTTTCTTCAAGTTCGCTGAAGGGAAAGCAATCTTTGCTTTCATTCTGGTATTTATTATTCTCTGCGGTGGCGCATGGGGCAGTTATCTGCTTTGGATGAACCGGAAAAATAAATTGAAAGACATTATTCAGGAAAACAACGAATTCATCGCCATCCCTGTCGTATCCCATCTGACACAGACAATAGGTGAATGGCTCGGAATTTATATCGGTGTTATTGGTACGCTCTGCTCACTGATTATCGCACTCTTTGCGGCCAATGAGTTGCAATATATCATGCCGGTATCCACAGGTATCTTCTTCCTCATGCCGATATACGGTTTCCTGATTGTTGTATTTGCCCGCCTGCTTGCAGAACTATATCGCGCTTTGGCAGTTATCGCCAATAATACCAAAAAGTTAGCGAAAACAGAAGCTAAAGTTGAAGCTAAGCTGGAAGATACAGAAGAAGTTTAAAGATAAATGAAGAAAGTAGTCATAGCCATTGACTCCTTCAAAGGATGTTTACCCTCGGCAGAGGCTGGAAAAGCAGCTGCCGAGGGTATTCGTTCCGTATACCCGGAATGTGAGATTCTCTGTCTGCCCATAGCCGATGGTGGTGAAGGGATGTTGGATGTCCTGATTGCGGCAACAAACGGACAAATGATTCATATCTCCGCTCACAACCCTCTCATGGAGTGGCACGATACTTATTATGGCATTTCGGAAGATGGGAAAACTGCTTTCATAGAAATGGCAAGTATCAGTGGCTTACCCTTAGTTCCGCCGGAGAAAAGAAATCCAATGTTGACTACCACTTATGGCACCGGTGAACTTATCCGTAATGCATTGGAACGCGGTTGCCGCAACTTTATCATTGGCATCGGTGGCAGTGCAACAAATGATGCCGGACTTGGAATGCTTCAGGCATTAGGGTTCCGGTTCTTAGATAAAGAAGGAAAAGAATCAGGAATCGGCAACGGGGAATCATTGACCAAAGTGGATACAGTAGATATTACCCATATTCACCCGGCATTGAATAGCTGCCATTTTACGGTTGCCTGCGATGTACAAAATCCATTTTATGGTCCCGAAGGAGCTGCATATGTCTTTGCACCTCAAAAGGGAGCAGACCGGAAAATGGTAGAAATATTAGATACAGGATTACGACACTTTTCAGAAGTGATCCGCCATGCAACAGGGAAAGATATCTCCAATCATCCCGGAGCAGGTGCTGCCGGAGGTATGGGGGGCAGTTTGCTGGCTTTCCTGAATGCGGCACTGAAACCCGGTATACAACTGCTGCTGGATATACTTGATTTCAGCAATAAAATAAAGGGAGTTGATTTAATAATCACCGGAGAAGGTAAAGCTGATAAGCAAACATTGATGGGTAAAGTGCCTTCGGGTATACTCGCTGAGGCTCGCCAACAAGATATTCCGGTCATCCTGCTGGCAGGCAAAGTAGAAGATGCAGATGAATTACAACAGGCGGGATTTCAAAGGGTATTCTCTATCAATCCCCCATTTTTGTCATTAGAGCAAGCCATGCAACCGGATATTGCACGCAAAAACATTCAACAGACGGTAGAAGCTATCTTACTATAGCTTATGTACTACCTTACGACAACGTTTTATTTCCCGTTCCGTCAGTCCGGGATGTTGTTTTGTCCCCCCCTTTTCAATGGCTGAAACGACTTTAAAACCACTCCATTTCAGAATCTCTTTTAATGCCTTCACCACTCCTCTCGTCTGGTTGAAAAAGATATTGAAAGGATACGGAGTGGTACAGGTACTTACAATAACCGCCTTCTTCCCTTTATGCAAACCGATGGGAATACCTCGTGAAGTCTCCCCCATCATTCCATACACCATACGGTCGAACATCACTTTCAGTTGACCGGGCAGATTACCCCAGTAACAAGGAGCACCGATAATCAAGGCATTGGCTTCTTCTATCTGTGTCAGGACCCGTTGTGCATCATCTTCCGGCAGACAGCATTTCAATTTTTCACGGCAACTCATGCATCCGATGCAAGGACGAATACTCAAGTCGGCTACCCTGATAACAGAAACATCATCACCATTAGCCTTAGCTTCTGCTTCCATCCATTGCAGCATCTTTGAGATATGTCCCTGTTTGCGGGGACTTCCGTTGATTATTAATATTTTCATGACTATCCGGTATTTACGCAATTCCCAATAATTGGACTTCAAATATTAAAGTGGAAAAAGCAGGAATAGGTCCGCTGGTACGTGTACCGTATCCCATTGTATAAGGAATATACACAATCCAATGATCTCCTATATGCATCCGTTGCAATGCTATTTGCCAGCCTTCAATAACTTCATTCAAGCGAAAAGCTTCAGGATAGTTCCGTCTCCAGGAGTTATCAAATTCACGGCCATTTATTAAAGTGCCTCTATAGTGTACTGTCACGATGCTATTCAAGCGGGGAGTATTGCCACCGGTACCTTCTTCCAATACCCGATATAGAATGCCACAGGGTAATTCTTTTATATCTCCCTCTGTACGCAATGATTCCATATAACTTTCATTCTGCAACTTATATTCTTCTTTTCTTCCCATATCTTATTATTCCTAAATGATAATATTAGCGACTTCTCCTCTGCAAAAGTACAACATTTATAATAGCTACCCAAAAACTGGCTAAGCTCATATCACGATTTTGGAGATTATGTGAATAAGCGGTATCTTTGTTCCATGAAAAAATTAGTTATTGTCGGATGTGGACGACTCGCCGGAATAGTTTCGGATGCAGTTGTCAATGGCTTGTTGCCTGATTATGATTTGATTGGAGTATATTCGCGCACTGCTGAAAAAGCAGAACGCATCGTTACTAAAATGCAGCAACATGGAAAATCTTGTGTGGCATGCGCTACACCGGAAAGTTTACTGGCACTAAAACCTGATTATCTCGTAGAGGCCGCCTCTCCTGCTGCCATGAAAGAGATTGCTTTGCCTGCTTTAAAAAACGGCACTTCAATCGTGACCCTGTCCATCGGAGCCTTGGCAGATAACACTTTCTATAAAGAAGTAATGGCAACCGCCCAGGCAAACGGTACTCGCGTATACATCGTTTCCGGTGCTACCGGAGGATTCGACGTTCTGCGGACAGCCTCTCTGATGGGAAATGCAAAAGCAAAATTCTTCAATGAGAAAGGACCTAATGCCTTGAAAGGAACAGCGGTATATGATGAATCTTTGCAAACTGAACAGCGTGTCGTCTTCTCAGGAAATGCGACCGAAGCCATAGCTATGTTCCCTACTAAAGTCAACGTAGCTGTTGCCGCTTCATTGGCATCTGTCGGTCCGGAAAATATGGAAATGTCCATGCAGTCTACTCCCGGATTCACGGGGGATACCCAAAGGGTGGAAATAAAAAATGATCAGGTTCATGCTGTAATAGATGTGTACAGCGCCACAGCAGAAATAGCAGGGTGGTCTGTAGTAAACACCCTGCTTAATATTACATCACCGATTGTATTTTTCTGATTCTATTATCGGTTAAATTCTTCTATATTGGCCAGTACTTTCTCGCTCAGGCGGTCAAACGCCTGGCGTGTACGGCCTGTAGAAACCTGCATGCAACGTACATGAGGATGATTCAGAAGATGCTCTCCTCCTAATGCTCCCACCGTATCACAAAAACACAGATTATCACCTTCCAACCATTTGGTAAATGCAACTTCATCCCATGCCGGAGACAATCCGGTATTAAACATTATTTTCTTATTTCCGAGTTGCTCAAATTCTGCCTCATGTAGAAGAACTGTATTCTTATTAAGACAACAGAAAATGACTTCATTTTGGGCAAGAAGTTCATTCAATGATAAGAAGCGATACCCTTTGGCTCTCGCATCCTGTTTTTCACTACGGGCGAAATAAGAAATATCCGCCCCGAAAAATTTCAGTGCATCTGCAATCATACCGCCGGATTTACCCAAGCCGACGATGCCTACTTTCAGTCCGGTGATCTCCCGGGGCATATCCTCCCAAGGATCTTGTCCAAATCCATGCAGGCAACGTACCAATTCACTGACTACATATTCCACTACACCTTCATCACCATAATCCCGGATACCTGTTACCGTGATACCCCGTTCATTGGCATAGCGAATATCGACATTCGCACTTTCGGGAGAATAGAGCGAGCAACACATTCCAATGTATTTCACATTCGGACAACATTCGAGTACATACCGGTTGATACGGGAGGTATAACTCAAAAGCACCGCATCAGCATCTCCGATACGGGCAATTATTTCATCATCATTCGCGGGTATATCAGGATACATCACCACCTGACCAGCAAATGAATACAACGCTTTTTCGGCCGACGGAACCAGGCTGACCGGTTCTATAGCTACAAGTTTCTGAAACATCGTTTTTTTATTTTAGAAGTATTATACAAACATATATGGTTACCGGATTAGTAACCCAACATGGGCGCTAAGATACAAATTTCCAGCCATAATATCATTTAAAGATGAATGATTACAGTACGTTTTAGACACGCGAACGCAAGTTAAACAGGTACATTCAGAGTTCACTACTCGCCGTCCGGCTCCTTGGGTGGCGGTGCAATGAAGTGCATCTGATTGCCCCGTCCCTCCCTCTTGATAATACCCTCGGCTGCAAAGGATTTGAGGTCAGCGAGCGCGGTATTCTTCAGCCGCCCTGTGAGTTGGGTGTACGTTGTTCTTGTAATAAACCCATGTTGCCGGATATATTGCAGTACAATCTGTTTCAGTTTTTCGCTGTCACACTCTCTTGAGGTATTAAAGTCTATGTATTTTCTACGCTCCAGATCACCCCGGACGCCTGTCCGGAATTCCTTAGAAGCACGGAAGTTCACCCCGTTGAAAGAAACGGAGTTGGAACGCAAGTCTTTCTTGTCCTCCACCAAACGAGATGTCACCTTGGCGGAGAAGAATCCAAACTCTCCCAGTTCTACCCGGAATCCCTCGCCCAGATAGTCGAGTGTTTCGTCCCGCAACTCGGAAAGGATCCCTTCTATCATCCCCTCCTTGAATCCGGTTCTCTTGGCTACTGCCCGAATAAGCTGCTTTGCCGTAATCGTTCCGCTATAAACAATGTCGGCATACATCGTTTCAGTCTCGCCCTCTTTCGTGGTGAGGGACGGTTTCTTCTTTAAATTGTAATAAGCCATCTTTCTTTTCTAACTATGATTAAGAACTTTCAGTGCAGAGATTAAGGATTTTCAGTGCAGAGATTAATGTATTTTTGTGCAGTCGGGAAGTCGTCACCTTGCAAGGTGACCATTGTCACTTTATAGAAGGACAAATGGCATCTTATAAAGTGATAAATGTCACTCTATAGCGTGACATCCCCTTAGTGAAAGGAGGAAAATCTGTAAAGGTACAAAATTAAGAGGCGAAAAGCAAGAGGGAGAACCTTATTTCTATTATGATACGGTTTATACTATTAGTCCTTAAACTTAATCTTCAGAATCTTACTGATAGCCGGTTTATACTTCTTCAACATTCGGTCGAATCCCAAGTCATTCGGATGGGTCCCGTCTACAGTTCCCTCATGGTCTGTTCCCAAGAATTGGTCTTCTTTTATGAAATACAGGTTTTTGACATTTTTCTTTCGCAATACTTCTACCTGTTCAGCGATGGCTTCGTTCTGCCGTTTCACATTCTCGCGAGCTTTCTGGTTGAAATTACCTGTTTCACGTATCAATGTCTGTATTACAATAATAGGCGTATCCGGATGCTTCTGACGCAACGTCATTACAAAATCAACAGTCCGGTCGGTTATCTCTTTGGGAGAAGGATTAGGAATACAATCCAAGATAAAAGCGTCTGCATCAATATCCGCTAACATCCCGGCAACTTCTTTCTCCATTTTTCCATTGCCACTCAACCCCAAATTTATGAAATTATATCCACTGCTACGGGATAAGCGGGCCGGATAGGCCATGCCCGGACGGCTGGCAGAAGCTCCCTGCAAAATACTGGATCCGTAGACTACTATTTTCTCTTTGAACGGATTTTCTCCTTTACGTATGTGTGCATCAGAAGAAACGCCTATTTCCAGACTTTTCAGTTCATCATATAAAGGCAGATACAGCAAGCATTCTTTCTCTTCCGTACCCATATTATCAACAAGCACTTTTTCCGTAGTCACACCACCCGGTATCCCTACTCCGGCAAATTGCCATTTCCCATCCCGTTTGATATACAAATCCAGACCTTTCTGAGCAACTCTCGTCAGATTGGGTAACTGGTAATTATCAGGAACCGTCCATTTGGCTTTTATGACGGGGCTATTCGTTGTAAAAGAGATAGCCAGACCGGCAGAGTTTGTGAACAGTTTCTTCACTGTGGGAGGCATTGTACGATACTTTGCCGTATCTACCCGATGGAAATATTCGCCTTCGGTGGTTGCTTTGCCTACCAGTAAAAGCTCTTGAGCCGGCACATAGGTAAAATTGTTCTTTTGTTGTCCGAATGTTGTAAGGGGAAATATCATCAGACCCAAACAAATACAAACGTTGCGTGTTAAGTTTTTCATAATTATTTTAAACATTAATGGCTTATTACACTCCCAGCCAAGACAAAAGTAAGGATAAATATTACAATAAAAAATAGAACTAGAGATATAAATAGGAAATAATACCATTTTAAGAACACTTTAAATAAGGTATCTATGACTTTATTTACGTAACCAACGAATCATATTCAAAAATAAATACCTCTTAATGCGGAGTTTTTAGTTTTATTTCTATATTTTTGCAGTGTTCTCCCACGCCGATGCTCCAAATGTGGGGCAAGGAGGGGGTGGGAAAGCATTTATTTATATTATAAAGAAAGACGTTTACTTGACGTTTTGTCTTTGGCTAATCGGAACTTCGCAACTTTTGATCACTGCCCAAAGCAAAGCAACAGTAGATGTCTGCGTGGTATGTTTACATCTTCTGTATGCCTTCGAAAGGAGGTGTACAGAACTACCTACATATCGGCGTGGGCTTCTGCGTTGCTCGTTCTGGCAGTGATGGGCAATGCGAAGGCCTCGATAAGCGGAACGAGTGACAGGTACAGATTCCCGCGCTTTTTCTTTATATATAATTCAAAAACTACTATAAAAAGAACCGTCCGGTTCGGGGAATCTACGGGCATTTAAAAACAGAACAATTATGAAAAAGTTGTTTTTAGTAATGGTCACCATGTTTATGGTGGCAAGTTTGAATGTCGCCAACGCACAGACAAAAGATGAAATGAAATCCTCTCAGGAACGTATGGAAAAGCTAGCCAAATTGTGCCAAAAAGAGCCTAAAGCAACTGGAGTAGCCGATGTGGACACATACACCAAGAACGTTTATGATGCAGCGATTCTATCAATGGCTACCACAGAACAGCTGCAGGATTTATACTGTCGCTCAATAGGTGAAACTAAAGACGGAGTAACAGATGTGACCATCAAAAAACCAACAGTAGAGGAGTTGACAACTTTAAGCGTAACCATTGCCGCACAGGCATTAACAATCAAGAACGCTGCCAGTTCTGCTGATAAAGCTCTGTCTGCATCTAAAGAACAAAAAAATCCGATGAAAGCAGCCAAAATTGCCACAGCCTTAGGTTTTACAAAAGATGTCTATCCGGTGCTGGTTGAAGAATCGGCCTCACAAACCAAAGCCATCGCTCAAATGATTGAAACAGCTAAAACGGCTAAGAATTTGTAAATATGCGTTTTAGTTTATTATTCTTAATGTTTGTGTATAGTCTCTATGGCTATACACAAACACAACCGGACACACGTCCTGTAGTGGGGGTTGCCAAGTTTACCTGCGAAACAGATAGCCGATACGCCGGGTTGGTGACAGAAAAAGTAGTAGAAATGCTAACAAATACAAAGCGTTTCCAAGTAGTAGACCGTACCAGCAATGATAAAGTAAAAGCGGAACTGGAATTACAAAAAAGCGAAGCTTTCATGGATAGCAAAAATCTGGTGGAACAGGATATTGCCATAGCAGCAGAAAAGCTGATAACCGGACATATCAATAAAATTCCAATTTATGCAATGAAGAACAGCGATGGTTCTGTAAAAGGGTATAAGGGGAGCGTTTCATTTCAAATGAAAGTAGTGGATGTTGCCACAGGACTAAGCACGGAAGCCGTTAGTTTTGATGGTAAAGCCAGTGACCTGATGCTCTCACCCGAAAGCGCTGTCACTCAAGCCATGCAATCACTACAAAGCCAACTAGAGGACTATTTTCGGAAAAACTTCCCAGTTTCAGGCAAAATACTTAAGATATTGCAAGAAGACAAAATCGGTGCAAAGCTCATTTTATTAAATATAGGCAAAAAGCAAGGCGTGAAAGAAGGAGATAAGTTCACTGTTTCTATCGTAGAAATACTTGAAGGACAGCCTTATCCAAAAGAGTTGGGAGAAGTAGAAGTACTAAAACTTTCCGGTGAGTCTTTCTCAGAATGTAAAGTACCCAAGAAAATGGGAGGAGAAATGAAAGCCCGTTTTGCTGGCAACGAGAAAATTATTTGTAACCTAATTATTGAATAGAATATGTTACGGTTTTATTTATTTCTCATGTGTTTCTTAATCACAAGTAGCACATTTGGCCAAGACAAGGCCAATTTCTTGTCCGACGGAACTGGTACATTATCGCTCCGTGTCACTGCCTACGGGAAGAA
>ERZ860710.933-NODE-933-length-15924-cov-3.545907_pt1 | contig 15924 bp, 15 predicted proteins | sample MGYA00509974_ERZ860710 | MGnify/ENA primary metagenome ERZ860710 (study PRJEB30046, sample SAMN00715261) | human gut metagenome | study: EMG produced TPA metagenomics assembly of the A metagenome-wide association study of gut microbiota in type 2...
AGCAACTTATAAAAAGCAAAAGTCCTCGAAATCAGACGATTTCGAGGACTTTTGGATTGTGTTGACGAAAAAGATGCAAATACTATTTGATCTGTCGCATTGCTTAACTATTTAACAAGGGCTCCGCCTCATGACTTTGAATATACTTTTTGTAGTCTATATCAGTAATTAGCGACAAATGCTTTTCGTGAAGAATGCTTAATAGGTTTGATGAACCACTGCGTATATGCTCTAAATCGTGTTTATCTATGACCAGAATATTCTTTTTTTCTGCTAAAGCTAATTTTTTGATTAGTCCGGAACCGTAGCTCCAACTTTGGCCACTAACGCCTTCCCACGATACCATTATACCCGTACTTGTCCTAGTTGTAGAAAGAAGTGACGCAAATTTTCCGATATATGTAACTCCTATGCTTTTCTTATAGTTCTTACATTCACACAAAATTAATTCGCCCAAAAAGGGATATGCCGAATTCAACCCCAATAGGCGTGCCTTTTCTGACCAATCGATTAAAATGTCAATTTCGTTTGTGCTAGTGCGACAATTTCTTCGAACACAAAATAAATCATTGTTAAATAAACTCGACGCGAGTTTTTCTAACAATTCTCCTTTCTTTTGATTATCAGTTACTCCGGCAATCAAGAGATCATAATAACAATTGAACGCTTCCTGGGCCTTAGCTGACAGTCCCAGTATGGAAGAACCATATGCCTCGACAGCATATAAATAGTCATGAATAGAATATCCGTGTTCTTCAATTAATTTTGTGGCTTGTTCGAATACTTCAATCATATTATAGCACCTTGTAAACCACAATTGCGTGCTCAGCTGCTCGTTCTATTCTATCATCACAATGAATGCAGATTGCCTCATCGGGAATATCAAATATGTGTTCATACCGGAGGCCAGAAAACCGTTGGCATTTAGGACAATAAATTTCTAGTATTGGCTTCAACACTCCCGCCGAAGTCCCCGCCTCCAAAATATGATACACTTCTTTTATGGGGAGACGTAGTTCCCTGTGCATAGCCCCAGGATAAATAATATTTCCTGAATGGTATAGATTCAAAAAGCTTTCAAGCTGTTTTGATTCACAATTAAACGGGATCTCCTTTAGTAAAGGAGCCACTCTCGCATAGATATTTGATTGCATCATCCATTCGCTCCATTCCTAAGTCACGGCAAGTTCCCGTTTGATGTTGCAGCGTTGTAAATCTCCCTAAAAAATAATCAAATGTAATTTTAAATACATAACTATCTGTTTCCACTGGCTTTACACGCTTAATGTATATATACGGATAATTCGCGGTTTTTTCCTTTTCATTCAGATAGTTTAGCAGTAGTTCGCTGATCTCTGCACTCCGTGAGAACAGTTCCTCGTTTTCGTCAATTAGTTCTCGAATCTCACCGATAAAAGGCATGACAAGATCTCTTTCCTCAGATGCAGTTAACTCGGCAGACCCACCTGAACTTAATTCCATCATTTGCTTATATATTTTTGTGCTTTCATCTTTTTTACCATTAATAACGGCAATAGTATTCGAACCATCACATAAAAACAAATCAACTTTTAGATTTGTCTTTATCCATTCTAAGCAGTTGGCAAGTAAATTCTCATATGACTCTTTCCCAAATTGCGGGTCAAATCGAACAGCATCAAACCGTATTTCCAACATGTTTAAACGGGAGTTAATATAAATCACAACAGGATAACGATAGTTGACCGGTTGATAATCCTCGGGGCGTGGAAAAGCTTTCTGCAAAACAAATTTTATTAATATATCCTCGCCTTTATTTAGGAAAACCGGAATATTATCTCCAACAGATCGACCTAAGCAATAATTGGGCGTGTATTTCTCGGCATCAAATAAGACACATGTCGCAGCTATATTTTCATTAAGGGACGCCGCTCCATTAGGAACTGAATAGAAGAGAGGCACCGAGTACTTGTAGAGCTTTACGAATTCAAGGTATTCAAAATGTACAGCATAGGCGGGTTTTTGAGCCATTGCTGCAATGATACTTTGATCACTTTGATGTTTTTCAACAACAAGAATATTAGGCCTATCGGTAACAGCACATTGATCCTCATCGGTAATCCAACCATCTTGCTTTAATTGACGAATCGCATATTTTTGGTATGCTTTAGAATAGCCGAGCATACTATCCTTATAAAACGCCAGATATTGTTCTTCTTGCATCTCTAAAGCCATATGTGATTACCTTCCATACTGAATTGATGTAATAATTGTACCCATCTTTTTTCTGAAAATCTATTGCCAAAAATGCCAAAAGTGTTGTTATAAATTTTCACCTCAAACAAAGGTAGCCGGGGGAATGACGGTTTTACGCCATTCCCCCGGTTACTCTCATTATTTTGGCTGTATGATTTGTTTATAGAGCATAACGAACATTTTCTACACCGCTATGTTCTCGTGATAGTGTCCGAAGAACCAGCATTGGAATCAGCGGCGCTCTCGAATCTCACCGAGGAAGTCAGTCAGGGTATCTTGTTGGAACAGGCCTCCGCTGAATGTATCCTGAATACTGCTGGGGTAGCAGTGGGTGATAATGATGTAGTCCAATCCCAGTCTGCTTTGTCCGGTGTTTCTCTTGCGGTTTGGTATTCATCCTCGCTGGGCAGTTCCTCATTCCATCAGAATTGGTGGTTGACTTAGTTAAGAACGCCCGTGGCGTTGAACTGTCGGAGCTTTCGGTTATAGCCGCGATTATCAGACTCGAGAATGTCGCCCCGGATGTCGTGACTACTGGCCATGCCTATGGTAAAGTTCTCTTTCCGCAGATCTCGTAAAGTTGTCCTTGCAACAGGTGCAGGACGTTGGGGTGGATCGGCTGCAATAAGTTGCCATGCTACTCACTCGTCGGATACTGTGGAGCAGATTATAGTTTTCGTGATTCCTATTGACAAACAGGGGAGGCGATGTTCAGTCTCTCAACCAGCATAGACACTCTATTTGTACCAGTAGTCAATCCAGTAAATTATGTTGCTACCGGCTTATCGTATTCACAGGATTTTTACCTTCTGCAATTTTGAATTGTCTGGTGATAGTACCCATTTAGAGGCCTTAACCGTCGACGCATCGGAGAAACTTTTTGCCGAAGCTGTGTCCTTGCTTATAGCGACCTTTTTCCATTGGTGCTAATCTCACACATCACATTAGCACCGAAGTCTTGCAAGTTTTCTCGCTTCATTTTCCGTGATATCCTAACCTGATAATAAAGGAGGATATTACTATGAAATATTCAAACGAAGAAAAACTATCCATTGTCGCACGCTGCCAGCAAGGGGAAAGTGTCGCCGCTCTTTCCAATGAGCTCGCTATCCCGCGCAGCACCTTATATCGGTGGCTCAAATCTTTTCCTACAGACAGTGCTGGAAAGCCATTAAAGTTTTCCTATCAAGAATACACATTGCTCCAACGTAAAGTTGAAAAATTGCAAAATGTCATCACGATTCTGAAGTCCGCCGATTGCTTGGTATCTGCGCCATTAAAGGAACGGCTGTACGCGCTGGAACCGTTTTATGGGAAATATGAGGTCCACACAATATGCGAAGCGCTGGATGTCGACCGTGGTACATTTTACAACCATATGTTACGAAACAAGCGTGAAAATGCCTGGTTTGAGAAACGCCGACAAGAGTATTGCCAACTGATCCGCGATGTGTTCGATGAATATCAGCAGGTGCTGGGCGCGGAGAAAATTCAAACGATCCTTGTTCAACGTGGTCATCAAGTCAGTAAGGAGTATGTTTCACGGCTCATGAGTGAAATGGGACTGCGCAGCGTTCGGATGACAGCAAAGAAGGAATATCTGAAGCTGCGTGAGCCGGAGAGAAAGAAAAATCTCCTGCAGCAGCAATTTACTGCTGATCAGCCAAATCAGAGGTGGGTCAGCGATGTTAGCTGTTTTAAACTCAGAGATCACTATCTCTATGTCTGCGTGATCATTGATCTTTTCTCACGCAAAGTGATTGCATATAAGATTTCAAAGAAGAACAGTACCCAACTCATCACGGCCGCGTTTAAGATGGCTTATGAGGAACGAAATCCCCCAGCCGGACTTATTTTTCATAGTGATCGCGGCGCGCAATATACATCTCATCGGTTCCAGAAACTCTTGCATGAGCACAATGTAACGCAGTCTTTTTCACGCCCGGGTGAGCCACATGACAATGCGGTAGCAGAGTCGTTTTTCGCATCACTGAAAAAAGAAGAGCTCTACCGAAGAAATATTACTTCCGATAGAGCATTTCAAGCCAGTGTCGCTTCCTATATTGAGTTTTATAATACCAAAAGGCCACATCGAACATTGAAAAATCTGACGCCATGCCAGATGGAAGAGAACTTCAACAAAAACGCCAAATGAGACATCGGTGTTCGAATCGCCAGGCTTTTGCGATTTCTACTTCGATTTGAAGAGGTTTGAATTTGAGCGGTCTCATATTCGCTTTGGCGTGATATCTTTAAAAAACGCTGTCATACTAAGGATTTTGAGATACAAAACGACCCTACCCGATCCGCAAGTCTCATCAACTTGTTCGAATTGGGTAGGGTCGTTCATGCCGGTATTGTGCCGGGACCTGTTTGCCACTGTGCTTGATCTCGAAAATCTCGCAGCAGTTTTCCTTCTCGTCATAGATCACCATGTCAAACTCGCCGACTGCAAACTGCAGCTTAAACACCCGGTGTTCTCTGTCAGCCGACTTCATGGTTTCCAGCAGGACGATATCCTCGAGCATCCGGCCCCGTACTTCTTCGAGGATCCTGCCCGCAGTCTGGGTCTTCTCCAATTCGCTGAGAGCTGAAAAGGTCTCGTCCTTCATCAGCGAGTGGACAAGGGCCTGTGCCTGGCAGTATCGCATCCCCGGCTGGGTAAACAGGATGTGTTCCACAGATTTTGCTCCTGGGTCAGCGGTTTCAATGGGACAGTTTACGATCAGTTCCAATGCGGAGAGATACTCTTTGATCTCCCGGATATGGGTATCTGTGATACCGATGGACTGTTCCTCTTTGTTGCGGATATCCAGCAGCTCCATCAGGCGCTGGGTGACCGATTCCGTATCGATATGATCCAATATCTCGGTACGCTTTTCGGGGTCACGCTCTTTCCGAAGATTCGAGGCGGTCAGCCGTAGATCGTGAGATTGGAAGTCATCGGTCAGAACCGAGAGCAGGAACCGGTGGTTCATGTCCTCGATAATCCGGTTGATGGCGCTGGTCAGCTCACCGGCCTCATACAGAGAGTACAGGTGGCGGAAATGTCCGCCTGCCTCATAGCAGGCCAGGGAATGCTGAATGTTTTTGCAGATCGCTGTATCGATGTACCGCCGTGTGGACTCATCATCCCGGAAGGAGGCGTCCTGGGCGTTGACATCTTCATCATCAAAAGCAAGCTCACCGGCCCGCAGCGTCCCGCCATAGCGGATATATTCATCAATGCTGTCGATCCCCAGCAGGCGGCTGTATTCCCGGTATGGGATGAAGGTGGTGTGGATGGGCTTTGCCCGGTCGTAGAGCTCCTGATCCATCGCCAGCCAAAAACCGAGGGAGTCCGTACCGGAGAGGATGATCTTCATTCCCATCGCCGCAAACACATCGGAGAAGAGAGCCGCAGAATCGATGAAATCCCGCATCAGAGTGACCTCATCAATGAATACATAGCGGAAGCCCGCATCGAACAGTTTTTTCAGATCCCGGTTCATCATGGCCATGGTATCGCTTCTGCGGGCTTTGATATAGGCCGTGCGGCTGAGATCCTCTTTGCTCATTCGGGCGATGGCCTGCCGGAGCATGGTAGTCTTTCCGGTCCTGCGTAGGCCAAAAACCAGGCAGACCCTGTCGCTTTCATTGCTGTAGAGATAATCCTCCAATTGCCCGAAGCAGTCACGGAGGCCCCAGCCCTTTACGCCCTGCGACATGGCGGCCAATCCTTTACCAACAATTACACTGGTTTCAAAGTCCAACTTTGGCTGGCGCACTTTGGGCATCTTGGCTTGCAGCTCTTTCAGCTGTGCCTGCAATACTTTGCGCTGCTCTATTTGCTCCTGCAGCGGCTCCAGTTCGCCATCCCGCAGATATTGGCTGTGCTTCTTCCCATTTTCTGTCCACTGATGATAGTAGCGCGTCTTTCCGTTGATCGTCTTCTTGGAAATATAGCCGATGGGAAGGGCGGCGATCTGCCGCTCCAGTTCCTGAATCTTTTCTTTCATACCGCACCTCCATTCTGCTAAATTTATTATACCCCATTCCTCTTATATATTCAAGGGGTTATAAGGGGTTATATTGTTGTAAGCAGTGCCGCACAGAGCAATTTCTGTGCGGCACTGTTATGATTTTCTCGTTTACTCAAATTTCTAATCCGGAAATCTGCTCCCACTGGAGGATATATCTGTCATTGATGATCCGGTTGTCGTGGTAATGCCCGAAGAACCAGTATGTAAACTGGCACCGCTGATTGACCGTTTCCAGAAAATCGGTGAGCTGGTCACTTCCATAGGAGGGGTCGATTTTCCGCACGACACTGCTGGGACCGCAGTGGGACAGGATGCAGTCTACCTTCCAGTTTACCTGCTCCAGATTTTTCAGTGCCTCTACATATTCACGGGCATTTGGCATTTCTTCCGCCCACCAGGAGCGTCCTTTGACCCGGAACATTCCCCGCATTCGGCGCAGCAGCCAATACTTTTGTTCGAAGTCGGGGTCCTCCGGATCAAGGACGCCATCCTGAATGTCGTGGGAGGAGGCTCCTCCCATCGTGAACCATGTGAGACCGCTGAAGGTGAATATCTGGCCTCTCATCAGGTGGAGGATATTTTCCCTCACCTCATGTACTCTGCCGCCGTGCCATTCTTTTTCCGGCAGGGCATTCAGCAGATCAAAGTTTTCATGGTTTCCATCCACAAACAAGGTGGTGAAGGGTTTCTCAGCCAGCCAGTCCAGCCAATGCTGGTCTTTCTGGCCGCCGTCCCACAGCCCTCCAAAATCACCACAGATGATCATGTAGTCATTTCGGCCCATCTGCGTTTGCTGGGGGAAGTATTTGCTTCCGAACCGCTGGAAGCCGCCGTGGGTGTCACCGGTGATATAGATCATGCGGCCTGCCTCCTTTGCATGGCCTGAGTGATCTCTGTTCCGTCCTTGAAGCAGATGAGCAGGCTATCCTTGTCCAACACCTTGATGTTGCTGACCAGCTGACGGACGGTGAGTTCATCAAAATCCGTAAGGGTACCGCTGGCCTGCTCCAATGCCATGTCAAGTTCTGCCAGCCTGCTCTCGAAGGCCGCTGCGCCTCGCTGTTCCTTTTCCAGCTCCGCTTTTTGGGCCATGAGCCTCGTCTTGGCTATGTTGACCTGTTGAAGCTCCTCATCATAGTCGGTACAGTCAGCGCCGGCACTGACGATCAGTTGGAACAGCTCCAGCTGGCGTTCCTGCAGGTTCCGGATCTGATGTTCCACGGCAGGTAGGCTCAGCGTCTGTTCTTCTCCGGCCAGGACTGCCGCAATACCGGCTTTCACCGCGTCCTTGGCGGCCTGCATCCGGAACAGCTCGTTCATAGCGGAGATGACGGCGTCGTGGATGTCGCCCTCATCCAGAGTAGGAGATTGCTTGCAGATCTTCCTGCCATGTTCCAGCCGGTTCTGACACCGCCAGACGACCCGTTTGACCCCTTTCTGCGTCCAGATCACCCGGCGATAAGGGCTGCCGCACTCCCCGCAGACCAGCAGTTCGCTGAGCACATACTTTCCGCAGTATTTCCCGAGCTGCGTCTTCGCTTTGGAGGATGTTTTCTTCAAGCTGGACCGGCGGGCCAGCTCCTCCTGTACCTTTTGGAAGGTCTCCCGGTCAATGATGGCCGGGTGGCAGTCATGGACATAGTATTTGGGAAGCTCGCCGTTGTTCACCCGCTTCTCTCTGGTGAACAGGTCAGCAATGTAGGTCTTCTGGAGAATGGCGTCACCAATATATTTTTCATTGCAAAGCATCTTCTGGACCACGCTGTCATGCCACACTGTTTTCCCTGTGGCTGTTTTGATCCCATCCGCCATCAGGTCGGTGGTGATCTGCCGGACGCTGTGTCCCAGCAGAAACCGGGAGAAGATGCGCCGGACAATGGCTGCCTGCTCCGGGTCGATCTCCGGCTGTCCGTCCGCACCCCAGCGGTAGCCGAGGAAGGTCTTGCAGTGGTAATAGACCTTTCCATCCTTGAAGTTCTTCCGGTGGCCCCACCTCACATTGCCGCTGAGGGATTCGCTTTCCGCCTGGGCCTGGCTCATCATGAAGGTGAGTATCATCTCGTTGTCCATGAAGAGGGTGTTCACATTCTCTTTCTCAAAGTAGACTCCCACGCCGTGCCGTTTCAGGCGGCGGACATAGTTCAGGCCATCCAGTGTGTTTCGGCAGAACCGGGACACCGATTTGGTGATGACCAAGTCGATTTTTCCACGCTCACAGTCCCGGATCATTTGGAGGAAATCTTTGCGCTTTTTGGCCGAGGTGCCGGTGATGCCCTCATCCGCATAGAGGCGGACCATTGTCCAATCCGGATTGGCGTCGATTTTTTCCGTGTAGTATTCGATCTGTGCCTCGTAGCTGGAGAGCTGCTCCTCCTTGTCAGTGGATACCCGGCAGTAAGGCGCGATCCGCAGGTGCTTGTTTCGAATATCCCGTTCTGTCATCTGAGGGTCAGCCGGAATCATAGTGACCAGTTTGGGGGTGGGGGCGGTTTTCTGTATGTTCATGAGGCACACTCCTTTTGATCTTTTTGGGATAGGCTGATCTCTCCGCCTTTGCCGATGCACACATGGGTTACTGCCGACTCAAAAAGTTCCCACAGGGTTTCTTCGTTCTCCGGCTCCAGCTCCAGCTTCTGCCGCAGCAGTTCCAGCTTGTGTGTCGGTGTTGGATCGTTCAGTCCGGCATACCGCTCGGCAGCGGCGGCCATGATCAGTGTTTTCATATATTCCGGGTTGATATCGGCCCGGTTAAAGCAGAGGGCCAGTTCATTTTCGATGCGAAGGGCATCTGTTGAGGCAGGGGCGGCTTTAGGAAGCTGGATACACGCAGGAGAATGAGCCAGCACTTTGAGCTTCTGCACCACTCGTTCCAAAATGATGCTGTCATCAAGATATACACTGCCGCCGCACTCTGGATTTTTACACCGCCAGCGTGGGCGGCCATGGGATTTGGTATCCCGCGCCATCTTTTCTCCACAGAGGGCGCAGACCGCCTTGTCCCGTATAGGGATGATCTCGCTTGGGCATGGAGCGTAGGTGTTCTGTTCTCCCCGCCGCAGGCGGACAGCGAGAAATTCCTCATCTGTCACCAGCTGGGGATAGCCATCCATCCCGAGATACCGTTCATTCTCCAAAATCCGCTTGACCATGTGTTTGTTCCACTGGGCAGTATGTTGATGATAGCGCACACCTTGCTGGGTCATCTCGTCAGCGATCTGACTGTAGGAGCCGCCCAGCAGATAGCGGGAGAAGATAGCCCTTACAAGCTCTGCTTCCTCCGGATGGCAGTTGATCCTGCCATTCCGAACCTGATAGCCGAAAGGAATTTTTCTTTGCCACGCCATTTATCGCACCGTCCTCTCTATGTTTTCTGCCAGTTCCATCCCATTCAGCAGGCGGAACTTCAGCCGTTCCGGGCTGATAATGATGATCCGCTCAATCAGTTCCCCAAACAGTTCCGCAGGAACCTCATCCAGCCATTCCGGACCATCCTCCAGATACTCCATCATTCGCTCTGTGTCATGGATCTGCCGGTCTTCACCGGCTGCCTCCAGAAGACGGCGTCGCAGCTTCCTGAGCTCCCGCAGCTTATGGTCGATCTCATCCATCTGGGATAAATAAAGAGCAGAATCCACATACCCTTTCGACTTCAGCCGAACAAGGACGAGATTCTGCTCTGAGATACGGGCTATTTCATTGTCAATATCGCTGATCTTGCGATTGGAGCGGAGTTCCCGTTCCCGCAGTTCCTGCAGTTGGCTAAGGGCAGGCCGCAGGACGGTTTCCTGACCAAACTTCAGCTTGTGATAGAGCCGCAGGACAGCCGCCGTAATTTCTGGCTCTGGAATCTGCGGGGCAGGGCAGTCTGCTTTGTTTCCATCGTGGCGGCGGCAGACCCAGTAAATCTTTCCACCTGTGAATTTTTTGCGGCAGAGAGAACCGCATTCCCCGCAGTAGATGTGTTTATCATAGAGGCTGCCCTTACTTATACGGTGCGTCCCCTGGAACTGCCCCTTGCGGGAGGACATCAGTTCCTGTACTCTCTGAAAATCCTCACAGCTTACGATAGCCGGGTGACTGTGCTCTACAAAGTAGCGGGGCTTCTGGCCGAGGTTTCGAACCTGCCGGAAGGGAATGGTATCTGTGGCGTAGCTTTTTTGCCAGATCATATCTCCAGTATAGGTGATATTGGTCAGGATGTAGGCCACCGTACTGGGATGCCACTTCCCGCGGTTTCGACCTCGATCCACCCCGAGCTGGTTCAGCTCTCTGGCGATATCATCCTTTCCCTGGCCGCTCAGATAAGCGGAGAAGATGCGGCGGACCACCTCGGCCTCCTCCGGTATGATCTCCAGATCCCTCCCTGCCAGCCGGTAGCCATAGGGGACGGAGGATGGGACAAACAATCCCTTTTCCATCCGCATACGAACGCTGAAGCGCATATTACTGGAATGGTTGGTGGATTCCATCTGGGCGAAAGCCCCATAGATTTGGGCAACCTGCTCCGAGGTCATCTTCCCGGTATCGATGTTCTCCTTTTCAAAGTGGATCGAAATACCCAGCCGGAGCAGTTCCCGCACGAACTGGATGTACTCCTGTGTGTTGCGTGCAAAGCGCGAGATAGATTTGCAGAGGACCCGGTCGATCTTTCCCTCCCGGCAGTCTGTCATCATCCGGTTGAAATCATCCCGATTCCTGGCTTCCAGCCCGGAGATACCCTCATCGGCATAGATGTCTACCATCTCCCACTCCTCTTTACCGGCGATGTACTTGGAGTAGAAGTCTACCTGGGCGATGTAGGAGTTGACCTGATCTTCGGAGTCACTGCTCACTCTGGCGTAGGCTGCTACCCTCAGCTTTGCTTTTTCGGGGATTCTGGGGTCGATCACCGTGACCTGCGGAACTCTTGCTGTACTTATGTTTGTTTCCGTCATATCTTTTTTGACCTCCTTTCAGCAACACACACTACCACAGTCCTTCCGCAATAGCCATTACCAACACCAACGAAAAAGAAGTGGAAAAACTGGGCAATCAGCTATTCTCGTATAGAGCCTGTTCAGGCGAACAGCAGAGTGGGACGGAGCTTGCGCTCCAGCTCAACGCGGGACTTCTCCGCCTCATCCACTGTCAGCAGGCCCTTTTTGGTGAGCTGCTCCAGCAGCTTCAGCGCGGAAAGAAACACAAGGTTATCTTGAAGTTCTGTCTTAGTCATAAAAGCACCCTCCTGTTATGGAGGGGCCGCCCACCGGAGCCGATGAACGGCCCCGATTGTATGTTTCTCTTTAAATGGCGGTATCCTGAGTGCGGGTAAAATCAGATGGTATTATAGATTGGGAGAAGCCCAACGCTGACTTCCAGCGCATGGTCAAGCTTGCACATTTGGTCTTCTCCAAGAGAACCAAGCTTATCCCTCAATCTGCTTTTATCGATGGTGCGAAGCTGCTCCAGCAGGATGATAGAGTCGCGGTAAAGACCTGGGACTGGAGCATCCAGGTTCACATGAGTAGGAAGTTTATGCTTACCTTTCCGGCTGGTGATCGCGGCTGCGATCACTGTGGGACTGTGCCGGTTGCCCACATTGTTCTGGAGAATGACCACAGGACGGATTCCGCCCTGCTCGGAGCCAACTACCGGCCGCAGGTCTGCATAGTAGATATCACCCCGGCGGATGTCCTCTTTGCGGTATGTTTCCATCATTTGCACCCCCTGTTTTTCTGGCTTAATACCACAAAAATAGGGACCGCTTCTCTGATAACCAGATCCCTTGCAGGATTGGAATGGTAACTCATACAGCAGTCATTCCGGTCAGTGAAAGGGCTGGCATAGAGCAGAAGCGATCCCCATTGCTTCTGATATTAAGACTTCACATTCGTGTTGTCTTTCTTTGGCGCTCGTATTCGACACTACTTCCCCAAGCGCAGGAGACTGTGCCACTGGCATCAGCTCCATAGGGCGACCATCTGAACCGCGGCTGGCTTCACCGCGTCATGGGACTCTCACCCCCGGCAGGATCTCTGTCGGCCGCCCTCATTGCTTGATCCCCATTTCGGTGGGGGCTGTGACTGGACGGAAGTATCATTGTCCCTGACGGAATCGTTGCGATACAGCTTGCCACAGGCTGTTTTGTGGACGGATGGACCCGCTTGGCACCTTATTTGGCCGTCGTTGATAGATGGTGATCAGCTGATTGACAAAACCGAACAAAAATGTATAGGTGTCTTCGTTTTCAACCCATGCCGCTCATCTACAGGTGGTCTTGGCGCATCCTCCAGCGTCGCTTGCTTTTTTCAAAAGCCCCGCCAGGAAAGTATTCAGACAATCGGATATTTGGTTTTCAAGGAACAAGTGAGAAGCAGTTCCTTCTCGCTTGTATAGGGGAAGATGTCGGCATTTTAATAACCCTCCAATTTCAATTTTCCAAAAGTTTTTTCAATTGCTTGAGGATGCGGACTTTCCGCTTATGGACCGCAGGCTGAGAGATTCCAAGCTCCCCTGCGTAATCCAGTTCGCTTTGGCCCTCAAAAAACAAACCCTGCACCAAAGCTTGATCCGCAGCAGACAACGCTGAAATCGCTTGGTACAGGGCCTCTTTCTTCATTTGTTCAAGGACGATATGTTCCGGGGTGTTGATGGCGTCAATAAACTCCCGGAAATTTTCATAGGCGCCATCCTGACCGCCGATCATCCCGCTCATCTGGATCTCATGGTCAAAAAAACTCTGATCATTGTCCTTGATATTCCACCGGGTTCTGCAGTAAGTGCGATAGACCTCCTCAGTCACCATGACTTCTTCATATTCCCGAGTGCAGGTGTTAAAAACAATAAGGGTAAACTTCCCGTTGGATTCCATGTGCCTTTCCTCCAAATTTCAAGATTTTGATGGCGAATCAAAATCTTGAAATCAGGGGTACTTGGCAATATAAGCCTCCCAGCCCATGCTGGCCCTCCCAATGCCGGGCAGAAAAATAGCCGGGGACGCATTTCTGCATCCCCGGCTGATCCCTGCCGCCATATTGCGGCAGGAATACAGCGGGCCGGGACACTTTACAGCGTCCCGGCCCTTGTCAGCTGGTCCTATTCATTTTTGCGCATACCTGCCACTGTACTGAGTATAGCAGAGGCAAAGTCGGAAGGGAGTAGGGATTTCGTCGGTTTTTCATCGGGAATCAATCGGGATAAAGTCGGGGCATCTCCAATTCTTCCTGAAGTTCCGGCACAGCATAACCAAAAAGGCAGAGGGACAATAAGAAGATTGCCTCACGCTTCCGGTCATAGAATACGCTTCGCTCCATATTCAGCTCATCCAGCAGTTCCTTTTCTGTGCTGTTGAAACGGTGGATAAATTGTTTGGTCAGGATCTCATAGTAAAGTTCCCCCCGGTCAGGGTATCGTTTCAAGCGGAGAAGGGCACGGTCGATCACATCCACCAGCATCCGGTTTTCCATCACGCAGCAGACCCGTTCCTCAAACTCCTGCAGATCCATATCCGGGGCGAAGCTCTGTAGATAGATAAGCCCGGTATCAACGTCTTGAGCACCCAGCTCCCAGGCATACTCATGCAGTTCTTCCATCCGTTCACTGAGGACCCACACCACATCCCGGTAGATTTTCAAAATCAGCTTTACCCGATGATAGGCCAGCTGGCTGTCAAATCCAAGGGTCGCCATCTGTCTTTTGCATTTCTGCACAGTGGCGCTTTCTTTCCTCATGCCATTCTCCTCCTTCCTTGTTCGCTAAGCTGCGAACAAAATGCATACAACAAAGCCTGCGAACAGCGGAGCGGCTGCGCCCCTCTCTCAGGAGGAGGGTCCTTGCCGTACCAAACTTATATGAGATTGCGTGTTTCCAACCGAATACGCATGGCCTGCTTGGAGACTTGGAAGGTCCGAGCCATTTCCGCAACCAGATGTTCATGGCTTCTGCCTGCGCGCAAACGGTAAAAACTCCTTTTTATTTGCGGCAAGGGCATGAGGAGAGCAGTAGCCAAGGCGTCAGCCTGCCATTCGACCAGACCATAGCTTTCATCCAAAGATGTTTTTCCTTCATAGGCAGCCACATCGCCTGTGCCAGAATACAGCTTCTGGTGCAGGACCCAGTGCCCCAGTTCGTGGGCGCAGGTGAACCGCAGCCTGCCGAGGAGCCTGTCCACACAAAGCCGCTCCTCCACTAAGATCGTTCCAGCTTTGACGGCGATCAAGCGGTAGCGTTTTTCATCTTGGTCATACAAAATGGCAGCGCCCTCATCGAAAATTGTTTCCCCAAGGATGCTCCCGTTCTTGCGTAGGCAATGATATTCCAGAGTTAGATCAAACTTGGTTTCTATGATAGTTTCAATGGGGACTGCCTGGGGAGGTCCGTCCAACAAAGCGGGATCGTACTCTTGCAGGATCTTCCGTCCAATGGTTTCAATTGCGTCCAATCGATACTTTGGTACAGACAAGAAAATCCCCCCTTAGTTCTGGCGGTTCTGCAACATTTCCATAAATGCTTTCCATTCCTCATCGGTAGCATCTACTTCTTTTGCCACTCTCAATGCTGCGCGGACGATGTCATGTTGGCGGATATAGTCAGGTAGATCGGCCGGAACTGTCTTCCTGGAATCTGCGGCTAAATCCAGCAGTATTTCATGCTCCTGCTTATCCAATTCCAGAAAAGAAGAGATACGCTCTACAAACGCTTCCTCTGGCGCCGGCCGGCGCCCCTGCTCAATATCACACAGGTACCCATTGGAGATACCGAGGTGTTTCGCGGTATCCCGGAGGTTTAATTTGGCCTCTTTGCGCCGTGTGCTGATGAAAGCTCCAAAGGTCACTGGTCTCCCTCCTTCATAGAGTTTCGCTGGTTTGCGAACATCTTGTTTATATTATAACCAGTACATCCGTTCGATACAAGGATAAAAAAGGAGACGAAGGGCAGGTGTTAAAATTCCATAACACCTGGCCCCTGTTTTAGAGAAACCTGTGGGCGATCCGCTTCATTTCTTCCACACACTCATGAGGTGCTATGATCTGAATCCCGCCCATAAATTTGAATACCCATCCGTAAAAGGTGCCGCTTGGGTCGACTTCAATGTTTGCCGTAAAGTGTTCCTCGTCATATGTGCGGGTTGGTACAGCTTCTCCATAATGGTCTATGATGGTTTTCATCAGCTTGTTCTCACAGAGCAGTTCAACAGAAACTGTGCGGTCAGCAGCAAACATATCAACGATCTTGTTGGTGTAGCCCGCCACATCAAAGTTTTCATCGGGTGTAAAGCCGGCGGGAAGTATCTTGATCCCCGACAGGCGGTCTACTCGGAAGTGGGCCATCCGCTGGTGTTTGTGAGAAAAGCCAATCAGGTAATAGTGGTCATTCTTCCATTCCAAAGCGTAAGGGTCCAGTTGATAGAGATAACCGCCATGTTTGAGAACTCGTTTTTTCTCGGGCGTATATTCATAATACTGGAATTGTATCTGCCGCTTTTCCAAGATCGCCGTTTGGATGGCATCAATGATGTAATAGACTTGCTCATTGTCCGGTTTCACCGGGCTGGACAGGCTGGCGAGCCGCCGAAGCTGCTCTGCCTGATGTGTGCTGGTCAGACGGCATAATTTCTGTACCAGTTCCTCGGATTTCTTGGCAGAAATGATCTTCGAGGATGCTACTGCGTCTGTCAGCATTTTCAGTT
>ERZ860710.936-NODE-936-length-15873-cov-6.137375_pt1 | contig 15873 bp, 10 predicted proteins | sample MGYA00509974_ERZ860710 | MGnify/ENA primary metagenome ERZ860710 (study PRJEB30046, sample SAMN00715261) | human gut metagenome | study: EMG produced TPA metagenomics assembly of the A metagenome-wide association study of gut microbiota in type 2...
GCTCATTAACGAGCAAATAAGCTTGTGAAACAAGCGAATAAGCTCTGAAAGAGCGGATTTGCGAGTTTGATAAAAAGGCTAATTGATATGTGATATAATGACCGAGTTTGACAATCACCACATGTTTGTCCCCAGCGGGCAATGTGCATCTGACCGAAAGGCTCTCGCTTCCACATAAGCACCACATTTTCGGCAAGTACCTTTATTAAGCCATTTACACGCCTTGCATACCGCAAGGCGTGTTTCATATTGCGACGGATCAGCCTGTTCCATTTTAGGGACACTCCTTTGAAAGTCCAACACCTGCTGTAGTGCCGTCTGCTCATCCATTTCCCGTAGCAGACAGCGTACACAGGGGATCCGCATATTTGATCCAGACATATTAAATCTACATTCCCTTCTCAGACAATCGGACAATAAATCCGACATACACTGCACGGTAACAAAGTAACTGTCTGCTCGCTGCCGTTCCAATGTTCTGTACGATACTGCACCTTCACCTGATCCGGCTGTTCAAAAGTATTGTGCGCATGCACCTCATCCTGAAGCACAGCAATCTCTGCTTGTCCGTTAAATTGGCTCTTATCTTCCAAACGGCAGATCACCTGTATTTCTTCCTTCAGCGAAGTATTCGCAAGCGTAATCGTCATATTTCCATCATCACTCACAGACACCGACTCCGAAAGTGATGGTATCACTTTTCCATCATGATCTACCGGCAACGTATCAACCGCACTTTGCACAAGACTGGCACCCTGATGTTCTTTATACATAGCAAACACATCATAAGTTGGCGTCTTAACGATCTGATCCCCCTCTGTCAACACCATCGCCTGCAATACATTGACAACCTGTGCGATATTTGCCATTGAGATCATGTCGCTATGTTTGTTAAAGATATTTAAATTCAAAGCGGCTACGATCGCATCACGCATCGTATTTTGCTGGTACAAAAATCCCGGATTCGTTCCCGGCTCCACATCATACCAAGTTCCCCACTCATCTATAATAAGATCAATATTATGCTCTGGATCAAGCTCATCCATAATCTTCAAATGACCATCAATGACCTCCTCGATCCCTAACGTTTTCGCGATTGTTGTGTAATATTCCTGCTCAGTAAAATCCGTAGCACTTCCTTTGTGTTCCCAGTCGCCCGGCACGGTATAATAATGCAGACTAATCCCTTTGGCGTGCTGATGGTTAATACGACTCATCAGCTCTCTCGTCCATGCATAATCATCCCCACTTGGTCCACAAGCTACTTTATATAATTTATTGCCGGAATATTCTTTGCAAAACTGCTGATACCGCTTATATTCATTGGCATAAAAGTCCGCGTCCATGCTGCCACCGCAGCCCCAACTTTCATTGCCGATACCCAAGTATTTTACTTTCCAAGGCTCTGCATGACCGTTCGCTGCACGTAACTCTGCAAAAGTTGATCCTGACTCTGCCGTCATATATTCTACCCATTCTGCTGCCTCCTGCACCGTACCACTTCCCATATTAACAGCAATGTATGGTTCACAGCCGATCTGTTCGCAAAGTTCCATAAATTCGTGCGTACCAAAGCTATTGTCCTCTACTGTACCGCCCCAGTTTGTATTGACCATCTTCCGTCTGGACTCCTTCGGACCAATGCCATCTTTCCAATGATATTCATCCGCATAGCATCCACCCGGCCAGCGCAGTACAGGAAGCTTAATCTCACGCAGAGCCTCCACAACATCATTGCGCATGCCGTTGGTATTCGGAATATCCGAGTCCTCTCCAACATAAACGCCGTCATAAATGCAGCGTCCTAAATGCTCCGAAAACTGTCCATAAATCTCCGGTGCGATCGTGCTCTTGTGAACACTTGGTGTTATACTTAACACTGACTTTTTCATAAATAAATTTCCCCCTTTTTACTATTTTCTCCCAATACACTATAAGTTGGCAACTAATTTCAACCTCAAAATAGTCCACCGATCAAATATACCGCAAAGGCCGCAACCCATGCAACGATACATTGCCAGATCACCATGCTGACAGCCCATTTACCGCCCAACTCACGTTTTACAGATGCGATCGCTGCGATACACGGAGTATACAGCAGACTAAATACGAGCAATGAACCGGCCGTCAATGGTGAAAGCACTGTACTGATCGATCCGCTGAATAAAACTTCTAACGTGGAAACAACACTTTCTTTTGCCATAACTCCACTGATCAATGCGGTAGCAATTCTCCAATCACCAAGTCCCAGCGGTGTTAATACAGGCACAAATATCTGCGCGATCATTGCAAGCATACTGTCCGAAGAATCGGACACCATATTCAAACGCAGATTGAAACTCTGCAAAAACCAAACTACTACCGTTGCGACCAGTATAACTGAAAATGCTTTCTGCAGAAAATCTTTTGCCTTTTCCCACAGCAGCTGTCCCACATTTCGTACACCAGGCAAACGATAATTAGGCAATTCCATCACGAAAGGAACCGGTTCTCCCTCAAATAATGTTGCTCGGTATAGGAAGGCTACCAAGATTCCCATAACAATGCCAAACAGATAAAGCCCCGTCATGATCAGGCCGCCGCGCCCCGGGAAGAACACGCTGACAAAAAACGCATATATCGGTAATTTGGCCGTACAACTCATAAACGGCGTCAACAAGATCGTCATTTTACGATCTCTTTCACTAGTCAGCGTACGTGTTGCCATGACAGCCGGCACTGTACAACCAAACCCGATCAACAATGGAACAATGCTTTTGCCGGAAAGACCGATCTTGCGAAGCAGCTTATCCATTACAAAAGCCACACGGGCAATATACCCACTGTCCTCCATTAATGACAAAAAGAAAAACAAGGTGACAATGATCGGCAAAAAGCTTAGCACACTCCCCACACCGGTAAATATTCCATCCATGATCAAACTGTATAACGCATCATTCAGCTGAGCTGCTTTTAATCCTTTTCCCACCATATCTGCGATTGCATCAATACCTAATTGCAATATATTTTGCAGCCATGCACCGATCACGTTAAACGTCAGATAAAATACTGCAGCCATGATCGCAATAAAACACGGAATCGCTGTATATTTTCCGGTAAAGATCCGGTCTATCTTCTCACTGCGAATTCGCTCTTTACTCTCTTTTGGTTTTACCACTGCTTGTTCACATAAACGTTCAATGAAATCAAAGCGCATATCTGCAATTGCAGCACTGCGGTCTACACCTCGCTCTGTCTCCATCTGGCACACAATATGCTCCAACATTTCCTTTTCGTTTTCATCAAGTTTTAACTGCTTTAGGATCAGCAGATCTCCTTCAATTGCTTTCGTTGCAGCAAATCGCACCGGGATATCTGCCTTTTCAGCGTGATCTTCAATCAGATGGATCACCGCATGAATACACCGATGTACGGAACCATCGTGATCTTTTTTGTCACAGAAATCCTGTCGCATCGGCCGTTCCTGATACTTCGCGATATGAAGTGCATGTTTCACGAGTTCCTCTACGCCCTCGTTTTTGGCTGCAGAAATCGGAATGACAGGTACCCCTAGCAATTCCTCCATCAAATTGACATTGATCGCTCCATGGTTACTGGTTACTTCATCCATCATATTCAATGCGACTACCATCGGAATATCCATCTCCAAAAGCTGCATTGTCAGATATAAATTACGTTCAATATTGGTTGCATCGACAATATTGATAATTGCTGTTGGATGATCTTGCAGCACAAAGTTACGCGAAACGATTTCTTCGCTGCTATATGGCGACATCGAATAAATTCCCGGCAGATCCGTCACATTCGTATCTGAATATCCCTTAATAGCACCATCTTTGCGATCCACTGTAACCCCGGGGAAATTGCCAACATGTTGATTCGCACCCGTCAACTGATTAAACAATGTCGTTTTACCACAATTTTGATTGCCGACCAGGGCGTATGTTAAAGTGGTTCCTTCCGGCAGAGGATGTTCGTCCTCTTTGGAATGAAACTTTCCCTCTTCACCAAGCCCCGGATGTACAGATGGCTGTATTCTTTCACTACCGGCATGACTATTACTGCGCTTGTCAATCGGTTTTATCTCAATCTGTTCTGCTTCTGCTAGGCGAAGCGTCAATTCGTACCCGTGTATTTGTAACTCCATCGGATCTCCCATTGGTGCAAACTTGACAACCGTCACCTCTGCTCCGGGAATCATTCCCATATCCAAAAAATGCTGTCTAAGCGCACCTTCGCCACCTACTTGCGTCACAACAGCACTCTTTCCTATCTCCAGTTCTTTTAAGGTCATACTATCCTCCAAGTATAATTCTTGTTGAGAATTTTTCTCATTAAATTACGGTATATCAATATATTTTCAATGTCAACTCCTTTTACCGTTTTTTTTGACTTTCCTGACATTTATTGCTATTCTTTTGGTAATGATCTGCGCATCTGCGAAAGTAATGGATCCCATTTCTTTCGCTCAAGCTGATACACAAAATATATTAGGAGGGAGCGCTCTATGTTACTGCATGTACTGGCAGCAATTCACAATACTACCACTCTGCTGTTTGGCATTTTTATATCTGCCTTTTTTTTAGGCGTGCGCCAAAATAAGTCTAATACGATCAAGCTGCTATTGTATTCTCTGGCAGAGGGTACCGTCTATCTGCTGTCACTCACTCTGATCGGTGAAACTGCTACCATGCAGATCTACCCTCTGTTCATACATCTTCCGCTCGCTCTGTTTTTGACATTCTACTACCATTACACATTTCTTTCGTCCTGTGTTTCCATCGTCTCTGCCTACCTTTGCTGTCAGGTCAGTACGTGGATCGGAATGTTTGCACTTTCTCTCTCCGGTGAACAATGGTGTTATTACTGCTTTCGCATCATCGCAACCCTCGGTACGTATTTCTTCCTATGCCGCTATGTGTGTCACACGACAGAAATGATTTTTGCGAAGGATAGACGAGAGCTTTGGGTTATTGGCTTTCTCCCTTTTGTCTATTATATTTTTGACTATATGTGTACAAAATTTTCCAATCTGTTATACTCCGGCAACAAAGCTGTGGTCGAGTTTATGGGCTTCGCTTCCTGTCTGGCCTATCTTACATTTCTGCTCATATATTTCAAGGAATACGAACGCAAACAGCAGATCCGCCAATACAGCGATCTGACTAAAATGCAGCTTCTTTCTATTCAAAAGGAAATTGAACAGGTCAAACTTAGCGAACAAAAAATTGCTATTTTGCGGCATGATATGCGGCATCATCTAACGATCATCTTGACACAGCTTCAAAACAACAGTCCGGATCATGCGATGGATTACATCAAACAACTATACGACAGCTATGATGATACCGTCATTACAAATTACTGCAAAGATGAGATGATCAATTCCGTAATCTCTATCTACCATACACGATTTGAAAATATCGGCGTTATCTTTCAATGCAATATTGGCAGGATGCCACCATTGCCGGAATCCGAAACGGATGTTAGCACCATTCTGTCCAATGCACTGGAAAATGCATTGCATGCTCTGCAGAACATGACTATTCCGAATCGTATGATCACCTTAACAATCTCTGAAAAAAACGCACATCTCTTGATCCAAGTCAAAAATACGATTGAAAAACCGCCGAAATTCATAGATGGTATTCCAATCTCTGAGACACCCGGTCACGGTATAGGCGTGCGAAGTATTATATATTATGTTGAAAAGCTCGGCGGACAGTGCCACTTTTCTGTATCCGGCAACTACTTTACCCTTCAAATTATCATTTAACGAATGAGAGAAAGAGGACATTATGAAAATAGCAATTTGTGATGATGAACCAATTTATATAGAAACAACTTCCAGTTTATTACAGAAATGGGCTGGTGAACATGGTATTGAAATGCAGATCTTCACGTATGATAATGGCGACGATCTGATCGCTGCACATACAGATGAATGTATGGATTTGATCCTGTTAGACGTCATTATGCCTCTTTTGAACGGCATAGACACTGCTGCTGAATTGCGCGCAAACGGACAGGATGTTCCCATTATTTTTCTAACTTCCTCCCGTGAATTTGCAGTTGAATCCTACGAGGTCAAAGCCTTTCATTATCTGCTGAAACCCATTGACGAAATACGATTATTTGCTGTCATGGACGAATACCGGAAACAATTTTGCAAGACCAAAGAAACCTTTACGGCACAGACTGTGACCGGTTTTTATAAAATGACGATTGAAGAGGTTGCCTGTCTGGAAGCGCAAAACAAACTGGTACTTGTAACCTTTTCAAACGGGACGCAGATCACAATCCGTGAACCATTTTATAAGTGCGAAGAGATATTCCATATGGATTTGGGATTTATCAAGTGTCATCGCAGCTATATCGTAAATCTAATGTTAGTAGAACAATTTACTAAAACCGAAGTAACTCTTCAAAACGGCATGGTCATCCCAATTTCGCGAAATAACTATGCTGCCTTCAAGGAAGTTTATTTCCGATATATGTTTCAAAAATAGCAGTTGCATTTCCCAATTATGGTGTTAAAATAGATAATTACGATATTGAAATTGTTAATTACTCCCTTTACATTATATGAGGCAAACAAATCGGAGTTCAGCGTTACATACGGAGGTCGAAATTAGATGAGTAAAGATGTCACGAAAGATATGACAACAGGTAAGCCACTGCTTTTGATCCTGCAGTTTGCATTTCCTTTGTTGATCGGCAACTTTTTTCAGCAAATGTATAATGTTGCTGATGCGGCGATCGTTGGACGATTCCTTGGACCGAAAGCGCTAGCTGCAGTCGGTGCCTCCTCTAGTGTCCAATTTTTGGTACTTGGATTTTGCATCGGCATCTGTTGTGGATTTGGAGTTCCTATCGCTCAACGCTTTGGCGGCAAGGATTACAAATCCATGCGTGCCTATATCTGGCACAGCATTTTTATCACGATTGCTGCCGCCGTCCTGCTGACAACGATCTGCGCCCTGCTTTGCCCTGCTATTTTACATATTTTAACCACACCAGCCAACATCTATAAAGATGCCTATATTTACTTGTTAATTATTTTCCTGGGCATCCCTTGTACTTTACTGTACAATCTGCTTTCGAGCATACTTCGTGCCGTTGGCGACAGCAAAACACCTTTTTTGTTTTTGGTGTTTTCCACCATATTAAATATTATCTTGGATCTGGTCTGCATCGTTGTCTTTCACTGGGGCTGTGCCGGTGCTGCAATTGCCACGATCACCGCTCAGGGGATCAGCGGGCTGCTTTGTCTCGTGTTTATACTAAAGAAGGTACCGATACTGCATCCAACTGCAGAGGATCGCGCTTTTCGCCCACAGATGGTATCGCATCTGCTTATCATGGCGATCCCTATGGGACTGCAATATTCCATTACAGCGATAGGCAGTATGGTCATGCAGTCCGCCAACAACGGACTGGGTGACGTCTATATTACCGGATTCACCGCAGCTATGCGTATTAAGCAGTTTGCCATGTGTCCATTTGATGCAATCGCAACCGGTGTATCCACCTTTTGCGGACAAAATCTTGGTGCCGGGAAGACGGATCGTATTAAGAAAGGAATCTTGCAGGGCGTCTTCGTCGGCATGGCATATGGCCTTGTAGCAGGCATTGTACTTATCTTCTTTGGCCGTACATTGACACTGCTGTTCGTGAAGCCATCCGCTACTGCAGTGCTTGATGCTTCTGCCAAATATTTGCGCTGCCTCGGATTCTTCTATTGGTCACTCGGCATCTTAAACACCTGCCGAATGACCACACAGGGTCTTGGCTATTCCGGCAGAGCTATCCTCTCGGGCGCCGTCGAAATGGCGGCACGCTGTTTCGTCAGTCTGGCATTGGTTCCTATTTTTCACTTCGATGCAATCTGCTTTGCCGATCAAAGTGCTTGGATCACTGCTACGCTCTACATCGTACCGACTTGTCTGCTTGTTGTGCGCTCAATTGAAAAAAAAAGAAAGGAATATAAATGATTATGAGAAAAAACAATTGGAAAACGACTGCAATAGTGGCACTTCTAAGCATCTCTATGGTGCTTCCTACCACCAGTGGATCAGCGGCAGCTGCTTTTGCTGTAACGCCTAGGATGTCACTACTCACAAAGCAACCGCAACTGAACCAACCGCTACGCCTGATTCCAAGGCAACACCGCCAATATTAGAAACAGATGTGGCGAGCGCATCCAACGGATGTACAATGCTTGGTATCTATGGTTCGTATTATAGTCAGGCACAGGAAGCTCTAGACAAGTTAAATGAAATTCGTAAAGAAGCCTGTGAAGCCGGCAACGTACCGGATCCGCGCGATCCCAGCCGTATGCTGACATCCGATGATTATAAACCGTTAAGATGGTCGAGAGACCTAGAAAGCATCGCTCGCATTCGTGCGGCAGAGGCTGGCATTTCGTTTAATTTCATGGCATCCGGACATGATCGTCCCAGCGATAAAGATACTTTTTCCCTATCCTTTCATGGTGTATCTTCCAATTGTGAAGATCTCGCTTACTGTTGGGGAAAAAGCATGACCGAAGGTGTCATTCTGTGGAAATCTGAACAAAAAGACTGGGTCGATCAAAATCTGTCCAATGAAACCGGTCATTATACAAGTATGATCAATCCAAAATACAACTATGTCGGATTGGGCGATTTCTATTCCGAAGCAGCACCTTATCCGAATACCGTTGCCGGTGAATTTTCTACGAGAACCGGTCTGAACGAAACCATGCAGGATGTGCAGACCGATGTTATACAAAAAGTTGAGATCTCCAACAAATATATCAAAGAGAATTTCTTAGACGGCGCAGATACGATAAACACGGAGCAGACTTCCAGCTTAACCGCAAAAGTACGTTTGGAACGCACTCGCAGCAATGGCAAAGTGTCCACCCGCGAGATCTGGTCCGTTCAGCCTCTAACCTATTCCTCTTCCGACCGTACGATCGCTACGGTAGATAACAACGGAAACGTTACAGGTCTTACCAATGGAGATGTCACCATTACAGCAAAAGCAGATAACACAATATTTGCGACCAAAACAATACATATCTCTTGTGCGCATACGCGTAAAGAGACCGGTTATACACCGGCAACCTGTACAAAAAATGGGTCACGTACATATCACTGTGACACCTGTAATAAAGATTTTGAGGAAATCATCCCCAAAAAACCACATAACTATGTATATGGAGAAATCGATGCCAATGGCAAGAGCACGGGTATCTGCTCCGACTGTCAGAATACGATCTACATCGCTCCGCCAACCTCATTCGATATTTATTGGCGCAATAGTACCTCCACCACAAGTTACTATTATTCTTCCATGCCGGCCAGCAACCCAATCGGCTCCACCATTTATGCATGGGCACAAAATATCAACGGCGATAGCGATTATCAGGAGCTCCGTATTGAATCCACGGATCCGTCTGTCGTTTCCACGCCTGGTATCATATCCGATAAGACCTACTTAAATCCGCTTAATGTATTAGCTGCAGGCATTACACAAATCACTGTGTATCCAACCTATAACCCTGCCCTAAAGAAAACCTATACTCTTCGTATCGGCGAAAACGGCAGTGTTGACATTGCACAGGCCGAAATCACTCTGTCCGAAAAGTCGTACATCTATACCGGCAATCCACAGAAACCAAAAGTCACTGTGACCATGCATGGTACTACCCTGACCGAAAATAAGGACTACACGATTCGTTATGAAAACAACATCGCCGTCGGTACAGCAACTGTCACGGTAACAGGAGCCGGTCTGTTTTGTGGACAGACAGCGATTCCGTATACAATTCAATCCTCTGCCGCCAAACCACATACACATGTGACTGTAATCGATGAAGCAGTTCCGGCAACCTGTACCACTCCGGGACTTACCGAAGGATCTCACTGCTCTGAATGCGGCTTGGTATTCACGACGCAGCAGGTTGTAAATGCACTCGGACACGATTGGGCATCTGACTTCACCATTGACATCCCGGCAACCAAAACATCTACCGGAGAAATGTCACTGCATTGTAAACGCTGTAATGAACGTTCACGTATTACGGAAATACCAAAACTGACAGACAATAATGCGGGCAATAACGACTCCGACGATCCGGACTTTGACAAGCCGGACTTTGACAATCCGAGCTTTGACCTTCCTAACCAAAATAACAACAATTCCGGGAATGAACAATCTGTCAACAAAAACAATACCGCCGCTCCAAAAGTCGGCACTGTATTTACCGTCAAAGGACTGCGTTACCGCATTGCAAACCGCAATGTGCGCACAAGTACTTGCACTGTAACCTGTCTCGGATATAACAAGAAATATCTAAAAAACAAGAAAAAAGGATCTGTTACATTATCCATTCCAGCTAAAATAGCTTACGGCAAATATAGCTGTACGGTTACTGCCATTGGCAATAAAGCATTTTGTGGCTGCAAAGCACTCAAGCGTGTTTCGACCGGAAGTAATGTGCTATCCATCGGAAGTAAAGCATTCTCCGGTTGCAAAGCACTTAAGAAAGTAACCATTTTGAAAAAGACAAAGAAAATCGGAGCCTCTGCTTTTGCCAAATGCAGCAATCTGCGCACCATAACCATTAAGACGACGTCTCTAACGAAAAAGTCTATCGGTAAAAAAGCATTTCATGGCATTGCAAAGAAAGCGAAATTTAAGCTGCCATCCAGCAAGAAAAGGCTGTACAAAAAATGGGTCAAAAAATAAACAGGCTGCTTCAATATCCCTCATTTTTAACAACCCATTTGCCATTCTTTTTCTTCAAATAAATGATACGATACTTTCCGCTCTTCGTATCCTTGCCTTGGAACTGTATTTGGTCACCTGATCCACCATTGTATTCCAAGCTCTTCACCTTTTGTGTGGTGTGTTTATAATATTCTTTAGCCACCTTGAGTGCTGCGTGAATATCTTCTTCATCAAGAGATTCCTTAGCGACTGCAGAAGCCCTCTCCTGCTCTTTCTTCGTTGGGCTTGCAGTCGCTTCCTGCTCTCTCTTCGTTGGGCTTGCAACAGTTTTCTGCTTCGATGTACTCATTGTATTTTTTCGTCCGCTTGCTCTTTGACCACATGCCGTTGCAAGTGCTGCCACTACCATAATAGTAATGATAAATACTTGTTTCTTCATAATGTCCTCCTTGTATTCCTGTTCCGGTTTCACCATACTCCCTGCATCCACATATTGTGATTTCAAAAGAGTCTGAAACGCCCTACTTTCTTTGCAGTGACAGCATAAAACAACAATGTATCTAATTTGTATATAAACTCTTTACCGTTCTCTCTTCCGTTTTTGGACGGGACGCTTTCGCTACGATGCGCTACGTCACGTTACTTAATGTCTCTGAAATACGAGACATAATAAGCAATCGGCGGTTCAATCAATACTTCCGGTATGGGAAATTTGAGTCAATAATTTTTCGATACTCTCGAAGGTAAATGCTTCAAAATAATTTGAATCTCTCCTAATATTTATGATATTATAAATTGCAAATGTATAGAATTTACATACGAAAAATACAAGAGAAACGCCTAAAATAGGCAAGATGCTACTGTGAGTTGCGGAAATTCCAACCTTAAATGGTTGAGGATTTTCATTTTTTCACTAAAATTTGTAACTGTATATTTACTCATATCAAAATTTATAGATTGCGAGATAGGGGGGCTCATTTTTTAATTTTTTAAGCAATTTGGTAGCTTGAGTTATTGTACTATACAAAAAACAAGAAGGAGAGGAGATATAAATAATGACGTTTTCTAGTAAATTGCAAAAATTAAGAAAAGATAATAACTTATCGCAAGAGCAACTAGCTTCTGAGTTATGTGTATCCAGACAAGCCATCTCAAAATGGGAACTGGGAACCCTACCGGATATTAATAATTTAATAAAGATAAGCAATTTTTTTGATTGCTCTTTAGATTATCTTATGAATGATGATAAAGAAGACCAATTTGAGGAGGAATTTAGCAACGAACAAAATAAGATTGCAAATAATGAAAATGTAGGCACAAAAGCCACTGCAATCAAAAGGCATCTCAAATTCCTATTATCTGGATCTGGAATGGCTATTTCGATCATTTTCCTTATACTAATAAAATTAATATCAACATTTTTTCCAACTCCCATTGCCAGACAGGCAGAATCTGGAACCTGGTATACAGGTTTTATAGGATTCATCGATTATTATGATTTGTATGGAATTGTTAATATAGCATTGCTTTTGTTTATGTTATCATTTACATTTTTTTCTTTTTTTATTGTTAAAAAGAAAAATAAATCCAAGAAAAATATCTTATTAACCTTGATTGGATATGCAATGATTATGATATTTTGCATAAAATCATTATATGAAATAAATACAAAACCTTTTGTTTCACTGAATTTTTTAGAGCTCGTTATATCAATTATTTATATCGCGTGTGCAATACTTTTATTCTCTCGGGAAATTAAAAATTGATAACAAATAACAGGAGGTAAAACACTATGAAGAAATTATAAAGCTTAATTACAATTTGTATGATTACTACATTATGTATTTCTATTAATTCATCCGCAGCTACACTTGGAGATAATTAGACTTATGACAAAGTTAGCAATGCTGAAATAGCTACAAAAACAAATCAATTTTCCCAGGAAGGAACTATACATATTACAAATAAGCAGGAAATAAAAGAATACCAAGAATCAATGGGACTGAAATACGATCCAGATGTAATAGAAATACAAACAGTTCGTAAAAGTATAATTTTACGAACTGTTTTTTTGCGTATTTACGGCAATAGCAATCTGCTTTTTTCTACTTCTCCACCAGCTCCAGGCAGTCTCCATAGTGCCTCTGCAGTGACTTTAAGTCCATAATCATCACATAAAATACTCTGCCATTGTGCACTGAATCCACTATCCTGCCATGGTCGAGCACTGAAATATATTTACCGTCTGCTTTTTGCATATGAAAGAAAATATAATCATTTGAGTGTCCTCCGTTAATCTGCGACCATATGCTTTTTTGACAACTTTCCTGTTCATCCGGCCGTATCAGATTGCAGAAGCTCTTACCTGTATATGCAAGCAGCTCGTCCATATTTTTACAGCCTGTAAGCCGAAGCAGCTCACTGTTTGCAAGCAGAATCTCATCATTTTCTTTATCTGCTCTGTAAACAATGAAAGCTCCAGGCAAATTATTAATAATATCCTTCATTGCAAAACCAAGCTTTGCGCGACTCTTTACTTGCTCACCCTCACGATATGCCATGCAGCCGTTCTTCCCACGCATTTTCACCGCATAAAGTGCCATGTCCGCACAACGCATAAGCTTTGAACATTCATCAGCCAAAACAGGATACTCCGCATAGCCCAGTGAAATGGTAAATGTATGCGCTTCACCTTTACAATAAAAATTCCTGGTTTCTTCTGTAAACTTCTTAAGAAAAGGCTTAACCTCCACTGCCGTGCAATCCGGCATGAAAATGCTAAACTCATCGCCTCCGTTTCTGCCGAGTATAACATCCTTTGAAAAATATTGCTTCATACTCTCTGCAAGCTTCTGCAGTACACCATCACCCGCCGCATGTCCATACACATCATTAACAAGCTTAAAATCATCAATATCAAGCATCGCCACAACACAGTGCTTTTGCGGGTTCTGCCTCATATATTGCTCAACCTGCCTATTAAAGCCGAGCCTGTTGTAGATACCGGTCAGTGTGTCAGTCACAGCAAGTCTCTTGAAATTCTTCCTGTTCTCATTGATTGAAATCAACGCTGCTGTAAGCCCAGTCAAAAGCAGGACTATAATTACACCTCCAATAAACATGTATATCAGGTAGTTATTATTATAAAACCCACTCTTGGGTAAAATCTCAAGCCTCCACTTGCCTCCATACACGTCAAAGTCATATATCACCGGATCGTTCAACGCTTCCTTTGAACCGTAAACCCACTCATACGTATCATCCCACGGCGAAGCACACTTCTGCAGACTGTACTTATATCCAAAATTGGAAAGAGCCTCTACAGAATCAGAAAAAATTTCCGGAACCTTCAGTATAACAATTGTGAAGCCCCAAAAGCTCTTTTTACCATTTTCATCCTCCAAATAAACCGGATTGCGCACTGCTATACCATATCCGCCCTGCTTCAGCTCAAATGGTCCCTGCATAATTACAGTGTCATTATCCCTCGCATAGCGCGAAATCTCTCCCCTGTCACTATCATTTATCAGATCTATCTTGCCGGGTTCATTCAGATCCTCTGGATATATTTCATTCACAACTCCATTCGGTGCTATCTGTATACTCTGAATCGAATCGTCCATCATATTTTCTGCAATATCATAAAACTTATTTATATTTCCATCACCACTTATGACAACCTGCTTTAAGGTATCGGTAACTCCTATTCCCTCCATAAGCTCGCCATATATACGCTCCGTATATGTCATCGCATTGAGCTTTGCATTTGTCCTGTTCTGCTGTTCCTGACTCTCGCCGACTACATATATCGTACCGATTAACGCACACATGCCCAATATAAATACCACTACCGGAACAATGAATCTCTTTTTTAGCTTTTTCATTTGTATCACCTCCTAAAATCAATGTCTATCTGTTCCACATAATTTTAATATTATAGCTTTAAGATAAGAAAATGTCTATAAATTTACATGAATTTCCAACACTTCAAACTCATAAGCAAAACGAAAAGAAGCCTCACCCATTATTAAATGAAGCCTCTACTTTTATCATATACTGCAAATCTACTTAGTTCGTATCAATATTTTTCAGTTGTTCAATATACTGAAATACTTTTTTTGTCACTCTTTGATTTTTTATACCCATTGCTCTTTCTTTATCCATAGATTGTACCATCTTCGAATTCTTCTTTAATAATGTATCAAGAGAAATATCAAATTGATTACTCATACTTACAAGAATTTGCAAATCAGGATAACTTTTTGCGACATTAACGTATCAGTCTTGAAAATAATGCTTTAAATGATAATTATAATATGCTTGTAGATAACAAATGGCTAATGTTGAATATTTGTGCTATTATTTTCAGATATAAAATTGATATCTCAGTCACTACGATGCGCTCGTCACGTTACTTAATGTCTCTGAAATACGAGACATAATAAGCAATCGGTGGTTCAGTCAATACTTCCGGTATGGGAAATTTGAGTCAATAATTTTTCAAAAGACTCTTCAAACATCTTATCATCTTCCGCTGTACGTTTTTTTGGTCCTTTCACATGATTTTTATGAGAGGCACGTCGCGCCTTCTTGTTGAGATGTCTGGTCATTAACATCTGATCGATATTATCGTTCGTATACCATTTTCCAGACTGATGAATCGCCGCCGCTCCTTTCCCCAGTGCCATCGCTGCGACCCCATAATCCTGCGTAATTACCACATCATCTTTCGTACACAGACTGATCAATTTATAATCGACAGCATCTGCTCCCGCATCAACCACGATCACATCACTATAGTCTGACTGCAAAATATGATTCGTGTCGCACAAAAGAGTCACCGGGATTTGAAACTTAGCTGCAACTTTTTCCGCAATAGAGACAACCGGACATGCGTCCGCATCAATATATATTTTCATATCTTATTTTCACCTCGATCACATTAATAAATACTACTCTAACACAGTCTGTGCGAAGTTTGAGATCTATAACTTACTCAAACTTCCCCTACTTCAAATCCTCCACAACCACATATTACTTATTATGTCAATGACTTTATAGCATTTTGCAGCCACCAAAGAGCGATTTCTGCCATCAGAGAACTATAGTAATTGCCTTGCCGCATTTTCGTTTTTGGTGATTTCTAGATTTTGT
>ERZ860710.948-NODE-948-length-15750-cov-2.979866_pt1 | contig 15750 bp, 10 predicted proteins | sample MGYA00509974_ERZ860710 | MGnify/ENA primary metagenome ERZ860710 (study PRJEB30046, sample SAMN00715261) | human gut metagenome | study: EMG produced TPA metagenomics assembly of the A metagenome-wide association study of gut microbiota in type 2...
TGGGGCGTTCGAAGAATCTGTTCGGCCCTTATGTTGACAAGAAAGGGCGTTCAATGTCAGATAATCATCATGAGATATTGATTCAGAAGAATAAGGCATTTGTCGGTCCGGGGCATAATTCTGAACTGGTGACAGATAAGAAAGGAAACGATTGGATGTTCTATCATGCGGTCAGTGTTGCTAATCCGGAGGGCCGTGTATTGATGATGGATCGTGTGCAGTGGAAAGGTGGCTGGCCGTTTGTGAAAGGCGCTGTACCTTCCTTGGAGACTGCTGCTCCGGACTTCAGATAAGTTTTTTCATATGGCTATTCATTTCTTTACAATGAAAAATGAGCATATAAAATGTAGTTGAAGTTTAAACAAATAAATTTTATCCAGACACTTTATCCAGAATAGAAAAAGTATTGGGGAAATTGCAAAGAGAAAACTATTTATCTATAGGAAATGATGGCTTTTCTCTTTGCAATTAACTTTTTCTATAAAGGTGGGCTTTTTTTTGATTTATTGTTTTATTTTTGTCCTTGTAAACTCATAAACTTGTTATAGATGGCCTCAGATATACACACTCTCTCTGATTCTCTTTTATGGAAGAGGTTTCTCGAAGGAGATTCGAGTGCGTATTCTCAAATATATAATCAGACTGTACAAGAGCTGTTCCGATATGGTTTACTGTATACTTCGGACAGGGAGTTGGTCAAAGATTGTATTCATGATGTGTTTGTGAAGATTTACACCAACCGTGCCAAATTAACCCCTACTGATAACATTATAGCTTATTTGATGGTGGCACTGAAAAATACACTCTTTAATGCGTTAAAGAAAACATCTGATTCTTTTTCATTGGACGAAGCTGATGAGAAAGAAGACCAGTCCGAAGAGCATTTTTCTACTCCGGAAACTATTTATATAAATAAGGAACAAGAGAAGAATACTCATATGAAGGTGCATGCTATGATGTCCTCCTTAACCACCAGGCAACGTGAAATTGTTTATTATCGGTATATTAAGGATATGAGTATTGATGAAATTAGTAAAATCACGGACATGAATTATCAGTCTGTATCTAACTCTATCCAGCGGGCTTTGGGGCGTGTACGGAATCTATTCAAGCGAGAATAGGAGAGAAGAATATTCAGCTTTTTCCTGCCCATCAAAAAAATATCGAAAATAGTTTGAGAAAAGTGAGTATAAAATCAAAGTAGAACTGTTATCCTAATGTAAAGACAATAAAAATGATTAATTCAGAACTGAAACATACTGATTTTTCTAGATATACTTTTGAAGAATTCCTTCAAAATGATTTTTTTATTTCTTCTGTTAAATATCCAACAGAAGAGATACAAGAGTTTTGGGATCGTTTTGAGAAATCTACTCCTTCTAATATAGATGATTATTTTGCGGCAAGAGAATATATAGAAACGATTTCTACTTCAGAAGGTGATTTGCTTTCGGATCAGGAACTGGGAGAGTTGTGGGCTGATATCCAGACAACAAATATTAAAAATGATAAGATTAAACATAAAAACTTTTTTCTGATAGGGTTGACTGCCGCAGCCAGTGTAGCTATTTTGGTTGGTAGTTTCTTTTTATTAAAGAATTATCAGGCGGTTTTGGCTCCTGATATTGCGACATTTGCAGTTCAGACTAAGACCGAATTACCGGCTACAGAGGAAACATTGTTGATTCTGGCAGAAGATAAAGTCGTAAGTCTGAAAGAAAAAGAGACTACAATTACCTATGATTCTGTAGCAATTAAAGCTAACGAAGAAAATATATCCAAAAAAGAACTGGCGGTTTATAATCAGTTGGTTATCCCACGTGGAAAGCGTTCTGTACTGACATTTTCTGATGGCTCTAAAGTATGGGTGAATGCAGGTACCAGAGTCATTTATCCTACAGAATTTGAAAAGGATAAACGCGAAATCTATGTTGACGGAGAAATCTATATTGAAGTAGCTAGAGATGAAGAACGTCCTTTTTATGTACGTACTAAAGATATGAACGTTAGGGTGCTGGGTACTAAATTCAATGTGACAGCTTATGAATCTGAGCCAATTCGCAGTGTGGTGCTGGCTCAAGGGTGTGTGCAGGTTGAGACGACGCAAACCCCAAAAGCTATTTTAGCTCCTAACCAGATGTTCAGTTCTGTAGAAGGGAAGGAAAATATTTCACAGGTAGATGTGGAACAAATGATTTCATGGGTAAATGGTCTCTATTGTTTCAATAGTGCCGATTTGGGAATTGTATTGAAACGTCTGTCCACTTACTATGGAATAAATGTCGAATTTGACTCAGCGCTAAGTAAGATAAAATGTTCCGGAAAAATTGATTTGAAAGACAACTTTGAGACAGTAATTAATGGATTAACCTTTGTAGCACCAATATCTTATGCCTATGATGGACAGTATAAAACTTATCGGGTCGTGAAAAAATAGACACAGAAAAATATAGTAATTAATAAAATAAATCTCAAGAATTTATGGCGATTTTTATAAAGAGTGGATAATACTGCTGTATTATCCAGATGGGGCTCATATGCCTGTAAGTGTTAAGTTATAAAATAATAATATTATGAGAAATTTGGACATTGTTAATATGAAAAATTCAATTAAGGGAAGAAAGAGCAAAATACTCAAGCTATTTCTTTGCTTCTTACTTTTGGGAGTAAGTTATTCTTTCGCTAATAACAATAATTATTCCCAGCTCAAAACTCTCTCGGTGAACGTGAACAATAAGACGTTGAGAGAAGTCTTTCAAACAATAGAGAAAACCAGCCAGTTTGTCTTTTTCTATTTGGATGATGCAATAAATCTGGATCGTAAGGTATCCATTGATAGCAAAGACAAGAAGATAGACGAAATCCTTACTGAACTCTTTGAAGGTACGTCCTGTACTTATAGAATCTCTGACAGACAAGTTTTTATCTCAGGAAAGTCAGCTGCCGTTTCTGCCGCGCAACAACAGAATGCTCGAAAAATCACAGGTCGTGTAACGGACACCAAAGGAGAGCCACTTATTGGTGTGAATGTTACTGTGGATGGAGATACCAATGGTTCAATAACCAATATGGATGGGTTATTTGAATTGCGTGTCAGCAAGAAGAATGCTGTTCTTAAGTTTACTTATATCGGATTTAAACCTTCGGAGGTAAGAATAAACTCATCTACAAATATCTATGATGTTGTACTGGAAGAACAGGTAAACGAACTGGAAGAAACTGTGATTGTCGGTTACGGTACACAACGTAAAATCAGTAATATCGGTGCACAATCCAGTATGAAGCTGGAAGATATAAAAACTCCTTCGGCTAGTTTGACTACCACCTTGGCCGGTCGTCTGGCTGGTGTAGTTGCTGTACAACGTACAGGTGAGCCTGGAAAAGATGCAGCAGATATCTGGATTCGTGGTATTGCTACTCCCAATACGGCTACTCCCTTGATTTTGGTGGACGGAGTAGAACGTGCATTCAACGATATTGATCCTGAAGATATCGAATCATTGACTACTTTGAAAGATGCATCAGCAACTGCTGTTTATGGTGTACGTGGTGCGAATGGTGTAATCATAATCAAAACAAAGCCGGGTAAAATAGGTAAACCGACAATTAGTGCTGATTATTATGAATCATTTACCCGTTTCACTAAAATGGTGGATTTGACAGATGGTGTCTCTTATATGAAGGCGGCTAATGAAGCGTTAAGAAATGATGGACTGGCAACTAAATTTACAGATTCACAAATCCAGAATACAATCTTAGGTAAAGACCAGTATCTGTATCCGAATGTGGACTGGCTGAATGAGATATTTAATGATTGGGGACACAATCGTCGTGTTAACGTGAATGTACGTGGTGGTAGTGAGAAAGTTTCATACTACGCTTCGGTCAGCTACTTCAATGAGACTGGTATGACAGTGACAGATAAGAGCATCAATACCTTTGATTCAAAGATGAAGTATAGCCGCTATAACTTTACTACCAATCTGAGTATCGATGTGACTCCGACAACTAAAGTGGAAATTGGTGCTCAGGGTTATCTGGGTGAAGGTAATTATCCGGCCATATCTTCCAAAGACTTGTATAATGCTGCTATGTCCATTTCTCCGGTAGAATATCCGAAAATGTTCTTTATTAACGGTGAGGCATATATTCCGGGGCGTTCCACCAATAACAACTTCAACAACCCTTATTCACAAGCTACACGTCGTGGATATGATAATCTGACCAAGAATCAGATTTATTCTAATTTACGCATTACGCAAGACCTGGATATGCTTACTAAGGGATTGAAATTGACAGCTATGTACGCATTCGATGTATATAATGAAATACATGTTCATCAGGATCGTGCAGAGTCTACTTATTATTTCTTGGATACGAATGTTCCTTATGACTTGGACGGACAGCCGATTCTGCAAAGAATCTATACGGGCACCAATGTCTTGAGTTATAAGCAGGAAACGAGTGGTAATAAGAAAACATATCTGGAAGCTTCTTTAAATTACGACCGCGCATTTGGCGATCATCGTGTAAGCGGATTATTCCTCTTTAATCAGCAACAGAAACTTCTTTATCCCAAAGGAACACTGGAAGATGCCATCCCTTATCGTATGATGGGTATTGCCGGACGTGCTACTTATTCATGGAAAGACCGCTATTTTGCAGAGTTCAATATTGGTTATAATGGTGCGGAGAACTTCTCTCCTAAAAATCGTTATGGTACTTTCCCTGCGTATGGTGTTGGTTGGGTGATTTCAAATGAAAAGTTCTGGGAACCGCTGTCAAAGGTAGTATCATTCCTGAAGATCCGCTATACGGACGGTAAAGTCGGTAATAGTGATGTTTCCGACCGTCGTTTCATGTATTTGAATCAGATGAAAGAAAATGGAGACTATGGTTATAAACTGGGACCTAACGGGACGAAATATTCAGGATATGAAACATTGAATATGGCTGTGGACTTGATTTGGGAAGAAGCACGCAAACAAGACTTAGGTATTGACTTGAAACTGTTTAATGATGATCTTTCAATAATCTTCGATATCTTCAAAGAGCGCCGTGAAAATATCTTGTTAAAACGTGAAAACTCTATTCCGTCATTCTTAGGATATAATACATCTGCTCCTTATGGAAATATTGGTATTGTTGAAAATAAAGGTTTCGATGCTACAGTAGAATACAATAAAAGATTTAATAAAGACTGGACGCTTGCTATTCGCGGTAATATTACCTATAATAAGGATAAATGGATTGAAGGTGAATTACCGGAACAACGCTATGATTGGATGAATCAATATGGACAGAATATTCTAGGAAAAAAAGGATATATCGCAGAAGGTTTGTTTACACAGGCTGAAATTGATGATATGGCACGTTGGGAGTCTTTGTCCCAGGCAAATAAAGCTACTACTCCGAAGCCGTTTGCTTCTCAGTTTGGTACGGTAAAAGCGGGTGATATCAAGTATAAAGACCTTAATAATGATGGTCAGATTGACGCTTATGATAAAACTTATATCTGCCGTGGTGATGTACCTACTATGGTATACGGTTTTGGCTTCACGCTGGGTTGGAAGAACCTTTCATTAGGTATGATGTTTCAGGGTACTCATGATGCAGAACGTATAATGAGCGGTAGCAGTATTCAACCGTTTAACGGCGGTGGCGGTTCCGGTAATCTGTATAGCAATATTGATGACCGCTGGACTGAAGATAACCCGAATCAGAATGCTTTTTACCCGCGTTTGTCCTATGGAGCTGAAACTTCCAGTAATATTAACAATTTCCAGCCGAGTACATGGTGGGTTCGTGATTTTAGTTTCCTGCGCTTAAAAACAATGCAGATCTCCTATAACTTACCGAAAGACTGGGTGAATAAAGTACGTTTGAAAAATGCGGCAGTCTATGTGATGGGAACAAACTTGTTTACTCTTAGCAAATTCAAATTATGGGATCCGGAGTTGAATACAGATAACGGTGCTTCTTATCCGAATACAACCTCTTATTCTGTAGGCGTTAATTTCACATTCTAAAAACCAATAACAATGAAAAAATATAACTATATACTATTGGGTATGTTATCACTCTTTTTTGTGACAACACTTACTTCCTGTTCAGATTATTTTGATCAAGTGCCCGATGACCGATTATCTTTGGAAGAAATTTTTAAGACCAGAGATGGAGCATTGAAATATCTTTCGAATGTTTATACCTTCTTGCCGGATGAGTTTAATCAGCGCCAGGTACATGAAACCAGCTTGTATCGTACACCGGGACCATGGACCGGAGCGAGTGATGAAACCGAATGGACTTCATCAGGCAATAAAGCCAAACTGATCAATAATAACTCTATTGATGCAACCGAAAACACAATGGTATTGTATCGTTGGAAAAGCTGGTATTCGGGTATTCATGAATCTGCTGTATTTACCAAATATGTAGATCAGGCTCCGCTTACGGCATCGGAAAGAGCACAATGGAAAGCTGAAGCTAAAGCTCTGCGTGCTATTTATTACTTCTATCTGGTTCGTACATATGGTCCTGTGCCTGTTTTGGAAGACGATTATGCTTTGGATACTCCCAGTAATGAATTGCAATTGTCTCGTAGCACTGTAGACAGATGTTTTGATTTTATTGTGTCCGAATTGAAAGAAGCACAGAATGCTGGTCTGCTGGAAGATGCTTCGTCAGATAAAACAACAGGTGTGGGACGTATAGACAAGGCTATAGCCCAGGCATTTATAATTGAAGCATTGACTTATCGTGCCAGCTGGTTGTTTAATGGAGAGTGCACTTATTATGCCGATATGGCAAATCCGGATGGGACGAGATTATTCCCCAGTCAACCGGATGCAGCCACTATCAAGGCTGACTGGCAGAAGGTAGTTACTGAATGTCAAAAATTCTTCGCTGATTATGGCAATCGTTTCCAATTGATGTATACAGATAAATCAGGAAAATCGGTAGCAGGCCCTGATGCTGAGGGATTCAATCCTTATGAGTCTTATCGCCGTGCTATCAGAACGTTATTCTCAGAAATGGGTAATAACAAAGAAATGATTTTTTATCGTATGGATAATGCGGCAGGTACTATGCAGTATGATCGTATGCCCAATAAGTCAGGTAATACAAATGATTACAGAGGTGGCAGCTTGTTGGGAGCTACACAAGAGATGGTTGATGCCTATTTTATGGCCAATGGTATGTCACCTGTTACAGGCTATGCAGCTGATGGTGTCACTCCGATTATCAATGAGGCTTCGGGCTATAAAGAGGACGGCACTTCTTCATCAGACTATAAATCGGCAGATGGTACTCTTTATGCACCGGCTGGAACACGCAATATGTATGTTAACCGCGAACCGCGTTTCTATGCTGATATCACTTTCAGTAATTCTAAATGGTTCTCAGGTACAGAAGGCGATTATACAGTTGACTTCACTTATAGTGGAAACTGTGGTAAGGCTCAGGGTAACAATGACTTTACCAGTACAGGCTATCTGGTACGTAAGAATATGGATTCGGGTGACCGTAATCAAAACTTGGTTTGTGTGTTGCTCCGCTTGACGAATATTTACTTTGATTATATCGAAGCATTAGCATATGTAGATCCAAGTCATGCAGATATTTGGAAATACATGAATCTGATCCGTGAACGTGCAGGTATTCCGGGATATGGTACTGCCAGTTTGCCGAAAGCAACCACTACCAGTGAAATCATGAAACTGATCCAGAAAGAGAAGCGCATTGAGTTAAGCTTTGAGAACTGTCGCTATTTTGATGTGCGTCGTTGGGGACTGACGAATGAGTTCTTTAACAAACCAGTGCATGGTATGAACGTGAACTATGATGGAAATGAGTTCTACAAACGTACAGAAATCACTTCCGGTAATTTTGATCGTCAATACTTCTTTCCGATTCCGCAGAGTGAAATTGATATTGATAAAAATCTGGTTCAAAATGAAGGCTTTTAATTAATTGATTAATAAATCGCAATATATGATGAAACAATATATATTTTCTGCATTATGCTTAGTCTCAGGTGCGTTTTGTTTGTCGTCTTGTAATGATGATAAAGAAGCTAGACCTTATACTCCGGATTACGAGATTGTGCCTGAATATACAAACGCAGATACATGGAAAGCTTATGAGGCATTTAATGAACATCTGTTAGATCAGAATAAGTTTATATATAAAAGTAGCACTGCTGACAAGGCAGCTGTAGACCGTTGGAATGGTGCTGCCGCAATTTGGTGTCAGCCGACTTACTGGGATATGGCAATGAATGCTTATAAGCGTGCAAAGGCTGAGGGTGATACTCAGAAAGAACAAAAATTTAAACAGCTTTGTGATGATCTGTTTGCCGGCAATAAAGCTCATTATGCGAATTTTGATTTTGATGATAATAACGAGAATACCGGCTGGGGTTTTATGATGACATTATGTGGTGGACAGTTACATTGGCACGTGCCTATGAGCTATTCGGAGTTGAGGAATATCTGAGCCTTTCTGAAGAAAGCTTTGGCCGTGTATGGTATGGCTCAGAGAAGGTAGGTGATACCGGCTCTTATGCAGACCCTGAAAAAGGACTGGGAGGTGGTATGTTCTGGCAATGGCAACCTATCAAGAATCCGAATCCTAACGAAGCTGACCACGGTAAGATGGCCTGTATCAACTTTCCGACTGTGGTGGCAGCTCTGACATTATACAACAACGTACCGACCGGAAGGACAGAATCGACAGACTCCCATCCGAGCTATCAAACGAAGGAACAGTATCTGGCTAAAGGTAAAGAAATTTATGCCTGGGCAGTGGAGAACCTCGTTGATGTTACTACCGGACAGGTAGCGGACAGCAGACATGGTAATGGTAATCCTGCATGGAAAGATCATGTATACAATCAGGCTTCATATATTGGCGCTTCGGTGCTGCTTTATAAAGCGACTGGTGAAAAACAGTATCTGGATAATGCAGTAATGGCTGCGGATTATACGATGAATACGATTTCGGGAACATTCGACCTCTTGCCTTTTGAGACAGGTGCTGAGCAAGGTATTTATACTGCGGTCTTTGCGCAATATATCGCAATGCTGGTATATGATTGTGATCAGACGCAATATATACCTTTTGTGAAACGCAACATTAATTACGGCTGGGCTAACAGAGACAAAACGCGTGATATATGCGGAGGCGACTATACCAAGCTACAGGTAGAAGGTGATGCTGTTGAAAGTTATTCGGCCTCGGGTATCCCTGCTCTGATGTTATTGTTTCCAACCGATAAATAAGTATAACCTATAAATGAAAAGAATAATGAATACAAAATATTCTATTAAGAAAGTATGGTACTATCTGCTTTGTATGATAATGACTCTTCAGCTAATAGCTTGTACGGAAGAGACTCACGAGTCATATACTGCAGCACCGGAGGTCGAAGATATCTATATTGACCAGCTGGAAGAACTGATTAATAAGATGAAGGATTTGCAGAAGAACTCGGAATATGGAGAAAAGAAAGGGCAATATCCTACAGAGAGTCGTGCCATCCTGACAGATGCTATCGATGATGCCAATCGTTCAGTTCTGTTGATCAAATATCAGAATCCTGTTCCGTCGGAGCAGGAAAAGCAGCGTTACGTTGCCAGTGCAAAATCTGCAATTGATAAGTTTAAGGGTACTATTCGTACGGAAGATGCTGAAACAACACCTGCAGAACTGTTTGTTGATGGTAAAGGCGGCAATTCATATATTGATTTCGGACGTAGTGAAGAATATGTTAAGTTTGGAGAACAAGGTCATCAATCATTTACCGTAGAGTTGTGGGTAAAGGTTACGGAGCGCGGCAGATGGGATAATTGCCTGTTCCTGTGCTCATACATGTCAGACAGCAGCTGGCGTAATGGCTGGATGATGTACTGGCGTAAAGATGATAATGGTGTTTACCGTACTACTTGGGGTGGATTGAATACGACCAATGGTGACAGGGATCTTTGGGAACCGAAATTCCAGATTTCTGATGATTTGAATAAATGGCAGCATTTTGTAGCAGTATATAGCGATGAAGGTTTGGACGGCAATTCTACATTACGTGCAAAATTATACTTAAATGGTGAGTTGAAGAAAGAAGAAACAGTTTCTCCTACAACGAGAGTTTATCAGTCAGGACATTATTCAGATTACTCAAAACCGATGACTGCATTTGGTCGTTACATGAGAGTGAGCGATGATTTGTATGAAGAAGGATTCTCCGGATATATGAAGAAAATCCGTATCTGGAAAACGGCAAAAGGGGCAGATTATGTAAAGCAGTCTTATGAAGGAACAGCAGAAGTAACCGGAAAAGAAACGGATTTGGCAGCCGGATGGGACTTTACATCTAAACCATCGGGAACAGATAACGAGATTATTGACTTGACTGGTCGTCATACAGCGAAAATTATAGGTACCTATAAGTGGGAACGTATTCTGGAATAATAAAGAGAGAAATAATGAAAGACATGAAACAATTAATTAATAAATGGGGAGAGAGTATGCTCCTTTCCCTTCTGATGGCGCTTTGCCTCACATGGACTTTTACAGCTTGTTCGGATGATAAAGATAATGAATATATATCTGATACGCAACTTAGCATATTAGAGGACAATCGGACTTCTTTGTCATATTTGTTGAAAAACTCTACCTTTGGAACAGCGCCGGGAACTTTTCCGGAAGCCAGCAAGGAGATACTGAATAATGCAATAGCGGAACTGGACCAGTTGATTACCAAGGTAAAGGGCGGTGAGATGTTTGATGAGGCGACCTTTGAGGCTACAATAGCTAAGGTAAATCAGGCAATAGATGAGTTCAAAAACTCTAAATACTATAACCTTTCTCCGGAAGCCCAGAAGTTCATTAGTGATCTGATGGCAAAAGCAGATGAGTTAAGAGAAATGATAGCTAATGAAGCATTGTGGGGAAATCATCAGGGACAATATCCGGTAGAAGGTAAGGCTACACTGGAAAGTGCAGCGGAAGATTTGGAGAGTTTGGCAGACAGAATCAAAACCAGTGCCATCACAGATATGACGCAGGAGATATATGATGATGCCATTGCGGCTGCTGATAAGAAACTGCAAGAAGTGGAAAATTCTGCATGGCCGGAAGATAATCTTGTCTGGAATTTATTTGTGGATGGTAATAAGGGTGGTTACATCGACTTTGGATATAGCGAGGATTTTGTGAAATTTGGTGATGATAATAATCAGAATTTTACGATTGAGCTTTGGATAAATATCAAAGAATTCTGTTCTAAGTCAGGGGAAGACAATAGTACCTTCCTTGCTGCATTTGTTAATTCTCCCCGAAGCGGCTGGCGTGTTCAGTATCGTAAAGTGAATGGTGGCAATGAACACTGGCTGAGAGGTTCTATGGCACATTGGCAGAATGAAGGTCCAAAAGATCCGGAATGGTGGGAGCCGAGAGCCATCGTAAACAATCCCAAAGATAAATGGACACACTTTGCTTTTGCTGTAGCGGATAATGGTGTTCCGGGATTTGATCCACCTCAGGAACATACTAAATCCTGTGTATTTGTGAATGGTTCGCAATCCGGCGAGGTGATTCGTGTAGGTGAGGCTTGGAGAACTTATATTAACAATGGTTGTATTGAAGAGAAAATGCCTATGACTGCCTTCTGCCGTTTGAATACAGATAAAACGACTCGTGAAGAATACTTCTCCGGTTATATCAAATATATGCGTATATGGAAAGGTATCAGAAGTCGCGATGATCTACGTTTATCTGCGATGGGGCAGGTTGACGTAGATCCGAATGATCCGAATCTGGTTGCAGCCTGGGATTTTGAAGTCTTGGGAGCACAACCTTCCGGAACAACAATCACTGATATTACAGGACGTCATGTCGCTACTCTAAAAGGTCCGGAAGGAACATATCAATGGGTGGAAAGTACGACTATCGCACAGTGATTAATGCAGATTTTTCAATAGTGTATTAAATTATATCAGTGCTTCCCTTTGCTTTGCATAATGCAGGGCAAGGGGATTTTTTTAAGTCATTATCTGCGTTTGCAAATAGCAAAAGGGTGTTTTGGTCTGTATTTGTTCTTTATTGAATAGAGATTATCGTTCTTTTTCGTCTATTTCTGCAATCTTTGTAACAGGAAAAATATTAAAACTTATCAACTATCATGAAAAGCAAAATTCTTTTGGCGGTAGCTTTACTGCTGGCGATATCAACTACTAGTGTATGGGCGGCTGATAGCTCAGAAAAAACGAACCAGAAGACAGGGTCTTACACCAATGAAGACGTGTGGGCGGCATACGAAGGATTTAATAATACGCTGCTCGACCCGGATAAATATATCTATAAAACGACTTCGGCCTATGAACAGGCGGTAGACCGTGGTCATGGCGCAGCTGCTATCTGGTGTCAGCCTATTTACTGGGATATGTCAATGAACGCCTATAAACTGGCGAAGGCTCAGAAAGATAAAAAGAAAAGAGCCTATTACAAAGAGCTCTGCGAAAAGATATTCGCTGGAAATAAAGCCCAATATTGTCACTTTGATTTCGATAATAATAATGAAAATACCGGATGGTTTATCTATGATGATATCATGTGGTGGACGATCTCTTTGGCACGTGCATACGAACTGTTTGGTGTGGATGAATATCTGAAACTGTCTGAAGAGAGCTTCAGCCGTGTATGGTACGGTTCTAAAAAAGTAGGCGATACAGGATCATATGACAAAGAGAACGGAGGGATGTTCTGGCAATGGCAGCCGATCCATAATCCCAAGCCGAACAGACCGGGGGACGGAAAGATGGCTTGTATCAATTTCCCTACCGTGGTAGCAGCACTTACACTGTACAATAATGTTCCGAAGAAGAGAAAAGAATCAACCGAAGAATCACCCAAGTATCAGACAAGAGAACAGTATTTGGCTAAAGGCAAAGAGATTTATGAATGGGGAGTAGAAAACCTGTTGGACAAGAAGACGGGCCGGATAGCTGATAGTCGTCATGGCAACGGTAATCCTGCCTGGAAAGCGCATGTATATAATCAAGCTACCTTTATCGGTGCTTCCGTATTGCTTTACAAAGCGACTAAAGAAAAACGCTACCTGGATAATGCAATCCTTGCAGCAGACTATACAGTCAATGAAATGTCTGCGAAGCATAACCTGCTGCCCTTTGAAAGAGGAATCGAGCAAGGTATCTATACGGCTATTTTTGCAGAATACATAGCTATGCTGGTATACGATTGCGGACAAACACAATATATCCCGTTCCTGAAACGTAATATCGAGTCCGGTTGGGCAAACAGGGATAAGACACGTAATGTATGTGGCGGAGAATATGAGAAAGCATTACCGGCCGGTGCTGAGATAGACAGCTACTCGGCTTCCGGTATACCGGCATTGATGCTTCTGTTTCCGGCAGAAAAATAATCCGAAGAGAAACGGGGCAACGACCAGATATAAAAATGAAAATACACCTGAATATCATGAACAATAAACATTTACTGATTGCTCTCGGCTTGCTTCTTGCCTGCAATCATGCTACTTATGCGCAAAAAGGAAAAAGCAAAGAAGCAAAGACCACGTTTCAGACTTCTGAACCCTGGAAACCCGAAACAGACGTACGTGCTGATGCCACGATGGTATATGGTACACTGGATAAGCCCGGAGTAACTTTTGAACAACGCATTCAGTCATGGAGAGACAAAGGTTATCTGACGGAATTTATGACCGGAGTTGCCTGGGGAGACTACAAGGACTACTTTCTGGGGAAATGGGATGGAGTAGACGGGCATCTGAAAGAAGGACAGCGCGACCGTAATGGAAATGAAATAGCTCATGGTCATCTGATCCCTTATATCGTACCTACCGAAAGTTTTATCCGCTATATGCAGGAAACACAGATCAAACGGGTGATTGACGCCGGGATAACATCCATATATCTGGAAGAACCGGAGTTTTGGATGCGTGGCGGATATAGCGAAGCTTTTAAATCCGAATGGCAGAAATATTATAATTTCCCCTGGAGAGCTCAGCACGAATCTCCCGAAAACACATACCTTTCCAACAAACTGAAATATCATCTGTACTATAATGCGCTGGATAAGATATTCACTTATGCCAAAGAATACGGAAAATCGAAAGGACTGGATATCAAATGTTATGTGCCGACGCATTCTTTGATTAATTATACTTCCTGGCAGATTGTAAGTCCGGAAGCCAGCCTGGCTTCATTGGATTGTGTAGACGGCTACATTGCCCAGGTATGGACAGGGACTGCCCGCGAACCGAATTTCTATAACGGCGTGCAGAAAGAACGTGTATTCGAGAATGCGTTTCTGGAATACGGGTGTATGAAGTCGATGACTGCACCGCTGAACCGGAAAATGTATTTCCTGACAGACCCGATCGAAGACCGTGCGAAAGACTGGCTGGACTATAAAATCAATTATCAGGCCACTTTTGCAGCACAGTTGATGTATCCTATGGTAGATACCTACGAAGTAATGCCCTGGCCGGACCGTATCTATCAGGGACTGTACCGGATAGCGGGAACGGATCAGAAAGAACGCATTCCCCGCTCTTATTCCACCCAGATGCAGACAATGGTTAATACACTGAATGATATCCGTACTTCCGATAAAAAGATTACAGGTACACAGGGCATCGGTGTACTGATGGCAAACTCACTGATGTTTCAACGTTTTCCGAATCATAACGGTTACGATGATCCGCAATTTTCCAGTTTCTACGGACAAACTTTGCCTCTGTTGAAGCGTGGTATTCCGGTAGAGCTGGTACACATGGAAAATACCCCTTTCAAAGAAACTTTCAAAGGACTCCACATACTTGTCATGTCTTATTCAAACATGAAACCGATGAAACTGGAATATCACAACTATTTGGCTGATTGGGTGAAGAAGGGCGGAATACTTATCTATTGTGGAGAAGATATCGACCCTTATCAAACGGTACTGGAATGGTGGAATACAGATGGAAATGAATATAAAGCGCCTTCGGAACACCTGTTCGAGAAGATGAATCTATCCCGTAATCCGGGTGAAGGAACTTACCGCTATGGTAAAGGAACGGTGATTGTGATGCGTGAAGACCCCAAACATTTTGTTTTGAAAGCCGGAAACGATCAGAAATATTTTGAAACGATCGCATCCGCTTATCAGAAAAAGATTGGCAAAGAGATAGAAACCAAGAACAGCTTCATTGTAGAACGTGGTCCATATACCATTGCTGCTGTCATGGACGAAAGCGTTTCCAAAGAGCCACTGACGTTATCTGGATTATATATCGACCTGTTCGACAAAGACCTGCCGGTACTGACCGTGAAACAGATTAATCCCGGTGAACAGGGATATTTGTATGACTTGAGTAAAGTATCCGGTAAGGTGAAAGCAAAGGTACTTTGCGGAGCTTCTCGCATTTACGATGAGAAGGTAGGGAAGCAGAGTTACTCGTTCGTAGCTAAGAGTCCGTTACATACGACGAATGTATCAAGAATCCTCTTGCCGCGCAAGCCCGGGAAAGTCCTGGTAAACGGAAAGACGGAACAGCCGGAATGGGATGAATCTTCAAAAACTCTTTTATTGAGTTTCGAGAACGATCCTGCCGGAGTGAATGTATCCATAGAATGGTAAAATAGATTAAATAAAACAGGTGATTTAAATTATGAAACAACAACTGATGATGCTGTTGCTGGGAACAGCTTCTGTACTTTGTAG
>ERZ860710.983-NODE-983-length-15197-cov-2.879078_pt1 | contig 15197 bp, 8 predicted proteins | sample MGYA00509974_ERZ860710 | MGnify/ENA primary metagenome ERZ860710 (study PRJEB30046, sample SAMN00715261) | human gut metagenome | study: EMG produced TPA metagenomics assembly of the A metagenome-wide association study of gut microbiota in type 2...
AGCCGAAGCCGCCCGTCCCTGGCGGAGCGGGCCTATCCTCAGCTTCTTCCCGTGGAGCCGAAGCCGCCCGCGCCCCGCTGGGTCTGATCCAGCTCCGCCGCCTCCTGCACAGGCAGGGGGCACACAGGCATAACCACGAGCTGGGCTATCCGTTCTCCAGGCTGGATCTCATAGGGCTGGGTTCCCAGGTTGCACAGGCCCACACAGATTTCTCCCCGGTAGTCGCTGTCGATAACCCCGACCCCATTGGACAGAGAAATCCCATGCTTTACCCCCAGTCCGCTGCGGGCGAATACGAAAGCGGCATAGCCGCTGCCCGGCAGGCTGACGGCGATCCCGGATGGGATCATAGCCAGGCCGCCGGGCGCCAGGGTGACGGGGGCGTCGATACATGCCCGCAGATCCAGGCCGGCGGCGCCTTCCGTGGCTCTTTGAGGCACCTCCGCCCCGGGCCTCATTTTTTTTATTTTTAAAATTTGCTCCATAAGCAATCGCTCCCTGTCTGTGCAGTAATCTGATAGGAAAGATGTTTTTAGGCTATAAGAAGATGGTAAGATTCCTTTTGGGCATCCTCTGAAAAGAGGCTGCCTGCTAGGGCCGGGAATCAGAAGAGGCTTTTCTGTATCACGCGCGCCGCGGGCCCTTTGCTTCGTTTTTCTCCGGCCCTTTTTCCATCTGAGGCCTTATAGATAGCCGGCGCTTAAAAAATTTATCATGATTCCGCGCGGGGTTTTTCAGGCCTCTTTGCGCAGGCCCCTCCGGCCGGGCGCTCTTCAAAATGAATCAAAGCCTTTTCGGAGGCTTATCCAGCCGTTATGATTCCTTTTTCACAAATTAACCATCCGGTAACAGAGTTTTCCCCAGCTTCTAACGGTTTCTTAAAAATTCGACAGTTTAATCCACACCTCGATAATATAATCCACGCGTGAAGCCATCTTTAGGGGCTTGTCCGCTGTGGAAAGCGTGAAATTTTTCCTCACTTTCCACAGAGTTTTCCACAGTAAATCTTAAAACGGTGAAATCCATCCCGGAAAAGTCGGATTTCCGGTCTTCCATCTCCAACGGTACGGAATTGAGAATTTGTGTGCAAATATGATCGCAAATCATCGGAAAGGAAACCCCTTTCCGATCCTTTAAGGAGGAGGCCTCCCCGCAGCCGGAGCAGCCCGCCCCGTTCCTGTTGGGACAGTTCCGGGTGAGCATCAGCGGCAGGCGGCCGTAGGCGATCAGGCCCCGGGGAAGCCTTCCTCCGATTCGCCTGGCCTGCTCCGCCGTCAGCTCAAAGGAAAGCTCTACGTCGCTGAGGCCGTTGTCCTCACACCATTCTACGGAGGCTGTGTTGAAAATATTCAGGCTGAACCCGCCGTGGATAAACATATCCGTTTCCTGGGCAAGGGCCAGCGCCCCTAAATTGCCCACCCACACGTGGCTCACGCCGATCTCCTCCGCTTGGGCAAGCTGGCGACGGACCGCATCCTCCCGGCCGAACATGCCCCGGGGCATGTGGACCGCCAGATTTACCTCCTGGTTCAAAAGCTCCTCCAGCCGCTGGGGCGGGGTGGACAGCGGCACGTAAACCAGGTCGCACCCCTTCATGCAGTCCGGCACCCGGTCGTGTTCAAACCAAACCCGCAGCTTCTGCTTTTTCGACGCCTGGTGGTTTTCCCCCTTGGGCGGCGCCACGGTGGAAAACGGCGCCGGCCTTCTCTGCCCTCTCTGCTTTACCAGGCTTTCCACCACGGCCCGGCGCATCTGGTTCAGCTCGGATACCGGCAGTGAAAGCCCCGGATCAATGTGGGCATCCAGCCTGCGGCAGAAAAAAGGGGTGCCTCCTGTTTTTTGCAGCTGCTCCAGGCACCGCGCCTCGGTGACCGCCAGGGTTTCCGCCCTTTGGGGCGCCGGTCCCTGGGCCATGGCGCTGTGGCCTTCCGAGTCCTTGCCGTGAAGGGCCGCGGGCCTTCCTTTATGAATCTCCACCCGGAAATCCAGGGGGATCGTCTGTTTTTCATCCTTATATAACTGCCGCAGCTCCTTCAGCACATCGCTGGTGGCGGCCTCTACGTCTTCCTTCTGCCGGATGCCGAACATTCCTCTGCCCAGCTCTCCGGTAAGATAGCCGTCGGTGAACCCGGACCGGGAAAACACCGCCTCCAGCTTTTGGGCCAGCTCCTCCGGAATTTCCTTTCCGTCGGCGGCGTACCGGCACACGGCGGTGGCGGCGGCCACATATTCGGGGCGCTTCATCCTGCCCTCGATCTTTGCCGAGGCCACCCCGGCCGCCTCCAGCTCCTTAAGGCGGGAAACGATGGAGTAATCCTTCAGGCTCAGGTCATAGCCGGTGCCGCCCTCCACAGAGAAGGGCAGGCGGCAGGGCTGGGCGCACTGGCCCCGGTTTCCGCTGCGGGAGCCAAGCATGGCGCTGAAATAGCACTGTCCCGAGACCGACATGCACAAAGCGCCGTGTACGAATACCTCCTGCTCGATGGGGGAGGCGTTATGGATTTCCTTGATTTCCTCCAGGGACAGCTCCCGGGAAAGCACCACCCGGGAAAAGCCGGCGTCATAAAGCGCGGCGGCGCCGGCTGGTGTGTGAACCGACATCTGGGTGGAGGCGTGCAGCCGGATTTTCGGCGCCGCCTCCCGCAGTAAGGAGGCAAACCCCACATCCTGAACGATAAAGCCGTCCACCGGCAGGGAGGCGGCGTACTCCGCCAGGCTCAGGGCTGTTTTCAGCTCCGGGTCCCTCAGCAGGGTATTGACGGCGAGGTACACCCTCACGTTCCGGATATGGCAGTATTCCACCGCCTCCTTCAGCTCCTGGCGGCTGAAATTCTGGGCGCCCGCCCTGGCGCTGAACTGCTCCGCTCCCAGGTAAACGGCGTCCGCGCCCATGCGGACCGCCGGATATATGCTTTCCATCCCCCCGGCGGGGGCTAAAATTTCGATCGGCTGGCTCAAGCTACGCTACAACTCCTTTTTCGTAAACACACAAATCCTTTGTCCCGGCGGCGTTTTTCTATGGCGGCCGGGGACGCGCGGGAGTCCTCGCAGGCCGCCGGGAACAGCGGGAAATAAAGAAGCGGGAAGGAGCCCGGCCCTCATCCGGCTTCCCTCAAGGAACTATTCCTCCGCCTCGCCTGACTGGAAAAACTCCATGATTTCCTGATCCAGCGTGCTTTTCTCCTTCTGCTCCGGCGCCGGCTGGCTGTAAGCGCGGTTCTGCCCGGCAGGCCGGGAGATGGGCGCCGGGGCGGCTACGGTTCTGCCCGGCACCTGAGCGCTTTTTTTCGGCTCCGCGGCCTGGTGCTCCAGCCTGGAACGCAGGGTCTGGACCTCCTTTTTCAGCTTTTCATTTTCCCTTCTGGCTTCATCCGCTTCCATTCTGGCCTGAGAGGAATCCTCCAGGTAGTCCTTGATCTGGGAGCGCAGGTTATCGGCGCTCTCGGTGGCCTTGACCGCCTCGTCGCAGTAATCAAGGGCCGCCAGCACCGCCGCCATGGTCACGGACAGCCGGGGGTTGTCCCTGGTAATGCCCGCGATCCGCTTTTCTGTCTCCGCCGCGATCCGGCGGACGTAATTTTCTTCCTCTTCCGAGGCAATAATATAATCAGATCCAAGGATACTAATCTTAATTCTGTTTTTCGCCATAACAGCAGCCCCTTCCTGTTCATCAGCCTTTTCGGCAGCTTTTCCCATTCTATCAGTTTTTTATGGATACTTAATTTTATTATAAAGGATTTTTATTGAATATCAAGTTTTGGGCCTTAATTTAAGCCTTAAGTTTTTTCCGCCGCCGGCCTGCCGCCCTTTTCCCAGGGGGACGGCTGTGTGAAAGGAAAATTTTTAACAGGTTCTTCCTGGGTTAAGCCCTGCCTGTCCCACTGTAAAAAAGACCTTGAATGTGATACAAATTTTCCGGCCGGTTTGCGGGAAGAATGGTTTTAATCTGCTGAAAATTCCCAAACGGCAAGTCTCAGAGCGCCGGTTCCCTTGAATTGCGTGGAACGATCAGGTATAATTTTTCTAGAATCCCGATAAGAGAAACGGGAAAACCTAAATTTTTGGAGGTGCGCTATGAACTACAAACTATCCGCCAGTGAAATCCGGGAGCTGATCGTGGCAAAGCTTTCCCACAATTTCGGGGTGACGCCCGCCGAGGCCACTGACGAGCATTACTATAAAGCCGTGGTTTTAATTCTGCGGGATCTGATGACCGAGGGCCGCAAGGAATTCATTGATCAGGCGGAAAAGGAAAACCGCAAGCAGGTCTATTATCTCTGCATGGAATTTCTCATGGGCCGTTCCTTGCGGAACAACCTTTACAATCTGGGCCTGGAGGACGCGGTTTCCTCGGCTTTGAGCAGCATGGGCCTGAAGCTGGAGAATATTTATAACCAGGAGCCTGACGCCGGCCTGGGCAACGGCGGACTGGGAAGGCTTGCCGCCTGCTTTTTAGACGGCCTGGCCACCCAGAAATATCCGGCTATGGGCTACTCCCTGCGGTATGAATATGGTATTTTCCGTCAAAAGCTGGTGGACGGCTGGCAGACTGAGCTTCCGGATTTCTGGCTGCCCGGCGGCGCCGTATGGCTGCAGGCCCATCCGGAAAAGGCAGTGACCGTCAATTTCAACGGCCACCTGGAGGAGCGCTGGGATGGGAGCTTTCACTCCATCGAGGTAAAGGACGCCACCAAGATTCTGGCGGTGCCCTATGATATGATGGTTTCCGGCAAGGACGGCAAGGGGATCAGCCGGCTGCGGCTGTGGGCTGCCAAGTCCGAGGAATTTGACATGAAGCTGTTCAACGGCGGCGACTATCTGCGGGCCATGGAGCGGAACGCCATGGCAGAGGTCATTACCAAGGTGCTTTACCCAGAGGATAACCATCCGGAGGGTAAAAGCCTGCGGCTTTCCCAGCAGTATTTCTTAGTTTCCGCCACCATTCAGGATATTATCCACCGCCATCTGCGGACCTACAGCAGTCTGGAGAACCTGCCGGATCTGGTGGCGATCCACTTAAACGATACCCATCCGGTGCTGACCATCTCCGAAATGATGCGGATCATTCTGGATGAATGCGGCTACGGCTGGGATGAAGCCTGGGACATCGTGACCCGGACGGTGGCTTACACCAACCATACGGTGATGGCCGAGGCGTTAGAGTGCTGGGACCAGGAGCTGTTCAAGCGGCGCCTGCCCAGAAACTATCAGATCATCGAGGAGATTAACCGCCGCTTCTGCGCCCAGATGCACGACCTGGGCCTGGACGGCTGTCAGGTGGGCCGTATGGCGGTGCTCAACGACGGCATCGTCCGCATGGCCAACCTTGCGGTAATCGGCTCTCACTCCATCAATGGGGTTTCCAAGCTCCACAGCGAGATTTTAAAGGAAACCGTCTTTAAGGATTTCTACCAGGTCATGCCGGATAAGTTTAAAAACGTGACCAACGGCATCGCTCACCGCCGCTGGCTGAACCAGGCTAATCCGGGCCTGGCCTCCCTGGTCACCGAGCTGATCGGAGACGGCTATGTCTATGACGCCGCGGAGCTGAAAAAGCTGATGGCCTATAAAAACGACCCCGCTGTGCTGGAAAAGCTCAAAAAAATCAAGCTGGAGAACAAAAAGCGCCTGGCCGCTTATGTGAAGCAGCAAAACGGAGTGGTGATCGATCCCAATTCCATCTTTGACTGCCAGGTCAAGCGGATGCACGAATACAAGCGCCAGCTGCTGAACGGCCTGCACATTCTCTCCACCTACCAGTGGCTGCGGGAGAACCCTAATGCCGACTTCACCCCTAAAACCTATTTCTTTGGCGCCAAGGCGGCGCCCGGCTACTATTTCGCCAAGGAGATTATCCGTTTTATCGCGGAGCTTGGCGAGGCCATCAACAAGGACCCGGCCATGAAGGATAAATTAAAGGTTATTTACCTGGAGGATTACCGGGTTACCGTTTCCGAGATTCTGAATCCGGCGGCGGAGATCAGCCAGCAGATCTCTCTGGCGGGCACCGAGGCCTCTGGCACCAGCAATATGAAGCTGATGATCAACGGCGCCATCACTCTGGGCACTCTGGATGGAGCCAATGTGGAAATTCACGAGGCCGTCGGCAGCGAGAACATGTTCCTGTTCGGCATGACCACTCCCGAGGTGAACCTCCTGCGGCAGAACGGCTATAATCCCTATCTGTGCTATAACAACAATCCCGCCTTGAAAAAGGCTATCGACGAAATGTCGGTTTCCGGGTTCAACGGCATGAAATTTGAGAAAATCACCCAAAACCTGCTGAGCACCGACCGTTATATGGTGCTGGCGGATTACAGCGATTACGCGGCCGTCCAGGAGAAGGCAAGTCAGGTTTATAAGGACCAGACTGCCTGGAACCGGATGTCCCTGGTAAACATCGCCCAGGCGGGCCGGTTCGCCGCGGACCGGGCGATCCGGGAATACGCCCGGGATATCTGGGGCGCCTCCCCGGTCAAGGGCGAAATAACGCGATAGCGGGCTCGCAGGCCCACGGATACTATTTCCCTTTTCCGTAATTCAGCAAAGCTTCTTTTGTTTTATCCTTTTCACCGCTTTTCCCTCCGTGTGAGGCGGACGACACGATTCCATCGAATCACCAAACGGGCCTGTGTGAAGCCGCCTGTCCGGCTGTTTCCGCTTTAGGCCCGTTTTCCCAATCATCGGGGCCTGCCGGCCTTTATTTTCCGCCTGCAAGCGAAGGGTCAAGCGGGGCCGCCGGGAGCTCTCGGTCTGGAGCCGCAGCTTCGGTTTCCAGCGCCGCCTGCCGGACAGCACTCCGGCGCGGAGTTCCGGAGAACCCTATGCCGCGGCCGTTTTCCGCCGGTTTCCTGGTACGAGAGGGGCTCTAAAACGCGTTCCGGAAAAAAGGCGGGAAAATGGAGGTCTTTTCCGCCCCTCACAGGCCCTCCGGCGGCTCCGCCTTGCCCTAATGCTTCTTTTCCTTAAATATTTCCCCAGGAAGGAGACGAACCAGCATGAACCAGCTGTTTGATTCCCGGGATTCCTTCCACCGCCGGCCTGTCGGAGCGGTGGAGGAGGAAACCCGGATTCATTTTAAAATACGGCTTCCCAGAGATTTAAGATGCTCCGCGTCCTACCTGCTGGTGCAGGATGATAAGAGCAAAAACGATATGGTCAGCAGCATGTTCTGGTGCGGCATGGACGGGGACGGCCATGAATTTTGGGAATGTGATTTTGCCCCGCCGGAGGCCGGGCTTTACTGGTACCGGTTTGAGCTGGAAACCTGCCGGGGCCGGATGCCTCTTCTGAAAGGGGAAGGGGGAAAGGGAGCCCTTTCCTCGGGAACATTTTGGCAGCTTACGGTGTATGAAAAGGGCTTTCAGACCCCGGACTGGCTCTGCGGCGGTATTTTCTATCAAATTTTTCCCGATCGATTTTACCGCCCGGAGGGTCCGGTGAATAATCCCTTTCCAGACCGGACCATCCGAGAGGACTGGGGCGGCCAGCCCTATTGGCGGCCCAACGAACGGGGTGAGGTGACCAATTCCGACTACTTCGGGGGCACCTTAAGGGGGATTGAGGAAAAGCTGCCCTATTTAAAATCCCTCCATGTCACCTGCCTCTATTTGAACCCCATTTTTGAGGCCCATTCCAACCACCGGTACAACACGGCGGACTACACCAAAATCGATCCGGTCCTGGGCACGGAGGAGGACTTTCATAGCCTCTGCGCCGCCGCCGGAAGGCTGGGCATCCGGGTGATGCTGGACGGCGTATTCAGCCATACCGGCAGCGACAGCGTGTATTTCAACCGCCAGGGCCGGTATCCCCAGCCGGGAGCCTACCAGTCTCAGCAGTCTCCCTATTTCAGCTGGTATCATTTTATTTCCTGGCCGGAAAAATATCATTCCTGGTGGGGATTTGAAACATTACCAGAAGTTGAAGAAACCGATAATAATTACAATAAGTATATTAATGGACGGCAGGGCGTGGTCAGAAAATGGCTGAAAAAGGGCGCTTCCGGCTGGCGGCTGGACGTAGCCGATGAGCTGCCGGATTCCTTTCTCGACCAGCTCACGGAGGCCGCCAAGGAGGAGAAACCGGACGCGGTGGTTCTGGGAGAGGTCTGGGAGGACGCTACCACCAAGGAAAGCTATGGAAGCCGCAGGCGGTATCTTTTGGGCCGGCAGCTTGACAGTGTGATGAACTATCCCTTTCGGAACGCGGTTTTGGGATTTTTCACCGGGGCTGACGCGGCTCAAATTGCCGAGGGGATTTTATCCGTTCTGGAAAATTATCCGCCCCAGGTGGTCCGGATGCTGATGAATCACATTGGCACCCACGATACGGAGCGCGCCGTTACCGTGCTGGCGGGAGAGCCCTCTCAGGGACGGGGACGGGAATGGCAGTCGGCCCAAACTCTTTCCTCCGGGCAGAGAGAACGGGGCGTTCGGCTGATGATGGCGGCCTCCGCCATGCAGTACACCCTGCCTGGCGTGCCCTGCGTTTACTATGGCGACGAAGCCGGCATGGAGGGTTATAAGGATCCCTTCAACCGGGGCTGTTACCCCTGGGGCAGGGAAAATCAGGAGCTGCTTGCCTGGTACCGGCGGCTGGGGGAAATCCGAGAGGAGCATCCCGTTTTCAAAGAGGGAAGCTTCCGCCTGCTGAAAGCCAAAGGCAGCCTGCTGGCCTACGTCCGGGAGGACCCGGAAGGAAAAAGCCCGTCGGTTCTCTGCGCCTTCTGCTCCGGAAAAAATCCGGAGACTCTGGACCTGCCTCTGGAATTTCAAAACGGGACCGTTTTGCTGGGCGGCTCCTTAAAAGACCGTATCCTGACCTTACAAGGGGAAAGCTGCTGTCTGATCCGGGCGGCAAGGGATCTCTCCGCTTTTGCGGCGGGCGAAGAGTGGGACATGAAAATCTATGTCCCAAACGTCCCGAAAGCGTAACATCATCGGTGAATTGCTTAAAGGCTGGCGAGTTTTTCTAACTAATAGTATTTTTTATAAATAATAAGACTATTAGTAAATAAAAATCATCGGAAAACCATGGTCGTTTTGACCTCCATTGATAATCAATCAAAATTCGCAGGCCGTGGGAAAACCTCAGTCTACGTAAGAAAATATTTGAGCACTGATCAAGTCTCTGGCATGGCCCAACCCACCGGGCATTGGCCATACAGGGCGGCGGATCAGGCGGTCAAGCCGTTTCCGGCAGACAGGTTTGGCTGCGCCGCGCCAAGGCTGGGTCATTCTTAGACTGCCCGGCTTGCGGCGCTCCGGATTTTGTTCTTCTCCGTCCCGGCCGGTTGTTGTAATCAGTTCTTCTGATTATCTTAGTTGTTTTTCATTATATTAGTTATATTGGTTGTTTTATCTACAAAAAGTATAAAAACAGGCAAAGCATATGAGCGCTTTCAAGTTCTCAAAATGCTTTGCCTGTTTTTATTAGTAATAAATAACCTGATAAATAATCTTAAAAATTTGTAGGTCAACCGAAAAGAGGTAACGTTTTTAGAAACAATCTCTTATAATAACTATCGTAATCAGCTATACCCCCGGGAGGAAAAGACAATCACATGAAAGATATTTTAATGGAAATTACCCGACTTCGCGTCCAGCGAAACTGGTCGGAATATGAGTTAGCAAAAAATTGCGGTATCCCCCAATCGACGATCTCCACCTGGTACCGAAAACATCAAATACCGACTATTTTTTCCCTGGATAAGCTGTGCAAAGGAATCGGAATCACGTTATCCCAATTTTTTTCAGAAGCGAACGATCCGGTTTTTCTTACCACGGAGCAAAGAGAGATTCTCGACTGCTGGTGCTCCTTGAATCAACAAAAACAGCAAATTATAAAAGCCTTGTTGAAGAGTATTTAATTCTTTATGAAAATTCAGAGCCGGAGATAAAATAAGCGCGGGCAGTTTGCCCGCGCTTATTTATTTTCTTGAATCACTCTGTGAAAAACATCGAACCGCAGTATTTTTTCGAACCCGCGGCAGGCTTCCTTCGTCTGTGCCGCGCCATCCGTCAAGGGCGCTTTTTATCCTTGGCAAGCTCCGGGTTTCTCCGCGCCCGGAACAGCGCCGCTGCCTTTCGGCCGCCGGCGAGGCGTTGCGTCACTCCTCCGGGGTCTGAGCTTCTTCATCCCCAGCGCTGTCCGGGATCTCCTCTTCCCCGCCTTCGGTATTCTCCAGGCCTTCTAATTCCTCGCCGTCGTCTTCCTCCTCGTGGGGAGCCCTGGCCAGGGTGACCACCTTGTTATCCTCGCCGATCCGCATGACCCGGACGCCCTTGCTGGGTCTGGCACATTCCCGGATGGAATCCGCCTGAATCCGGATGATCACACCGTCGGCGGAGATCAGGATTACGTCGTCGTCCAGGTCTACCACCTTGATAGCGGCCACATCGCCGTACTTATCCACGTGATAGTTCAGCAGGCCCTTGCCGCCCCGGTACTGAATCCGGTAATCGGAGATGGGGGAGAGCCTGCCGTAGCCGGTCTCAGAGACCGTCAGCACCTTGCCGCCCTCACGGAGACGGGCCATGCCCACCACGCAGTCGTCTTCGCCCAGGGTGATGGCCTTCACGCCTCTGGCGGTGCGTCCCACAAGGCGGACGTCCCTTTCATGGAACCGGATGGCCATACCCTTTTTGGTGGCCACGATCAGCTCGTTGCTGCCGTCGGTGACCCGCACCCAGGCCAGCTCGTCGCCCTCATCCAGCTCGATGGCGATGAGGCCGCCCTTTCTGGCGGAATTGTAAGCGCTCAAAAGGGTCCTCTTGATGATGCCGTTGCGGGTGACCATCACCAGATATTTCTCCTCGTCAAATTCCGGCACCCGGATCATAGACGTGACCTTTTCCTCAGCGGTGATGGGCAGCAGATTGGCGATATTCATTCCCTTGGAGGTTCTGGAACCCTCGGGAATCTCATAGCATTTCAGCCGGTACACCCGGCCGGTGCTGGTAAAGAACATGACGTAGTCGTGGGAATTGATGACGAACATCTCTGTGGCCACGTCCTCCTCCCGGCGGCTCATGCCGGAAATTCCACGGCCGCCCCGGCGCTGGGTCCGGTAGGTATCCATTTTCTGGCGTTTCACGTAGCCGAAATTGGTCAGGGTCAGCACGCATTCCTCCTGGGGAATCAGATCCTCGATATCCACCTCGCCGCTGACTGCCATAATCTCCGTTTTTCTCTCGTCAGCGTACTTATTCCGGATTCCCATCAGCTCATCCTTAACGATGGCCTTCACCCGTTCCTCATGGGCCAGGATATCCTCATAATCCTTGATCTTCAATTCCAGCGCCGCCAATTCGTCTTCGATTTTCTGCCGTTCCAAGCCGGTGAGCTGTCCCAAGCGCATCTGTACGATGGCCTCGGTCTGCACGTCGTCCAGGCCGAACCGTTCCGTCATTCTGGCCTTGGCGGTGGGACGGTCCTTGGAATTGCGGATAATGGAAATAATCTCGTCGATATTGTCCAGCGCGATCTTCAAGCCCTCTAAAATATGAGCGCGCTCCCGGGCCTTCTTCAGGTCGTAGATGGTCCGGCGGGTGATGACCTCCTCCTGAAACTTGATGTATTCCTGAAGCATTTCTTTCAGGGTCAGGGTCTTCGGTTCGCCGTTTACAATGGCCAGCATAATCACGCCGAAGGTGGTCTGCATCTGGGTATAGGAATAAAGCTGGTTTAAAACGATCTGAGGCGAGGCATCCCGTTTCAAATCGATCTCGATATGCATGCCGTTCCGGTCGGAGTGGTCGTCAATATTGGAAATGCCCTCGATTCTCTTATCCTTCACCATGTCGGCAATGGATTCGATGAGCCGGGCCTTGTTCACCTGGTAGGGAAGCTCGGTGACAATGATCTTAAACCGGCCGTTTTTCTCCTCCACAATTTCCGCCACGGCCCGCACGGTGATCTTGCCCCGGCCGGTGGCGTAAGCGGCCCGGATGCCCGCCCTGCCCATAATCATAGCCCCGGTAGGAAAGTCCGGCCCCTTGATGTATTCCATCAGATCCTCCAGGCCGGCGTCCGGATTGTCGATCAGGTAGCAAACCGCGTCGATGGTTTCCCCCAGATTATGGGGAGGAATGTTGGTGGCCATGCCCACGGCGATGCCAGTGGAGCCATTGACCAGCAGGTTTGGAAACCGGGATGGCAGAACCTCCGGCTCCTTGCGGCTGTCGTCGTAGTTGGAAATAAAGTTGACCGTATCCTTATCGATATCCGTCAGCATTTCCGTGGAGATTTTGCTCATTCTGGCTTCCGTATAACGGTAGGCGGCCGGCGGGTCGCCGTCCACGGAACCGAAATTTCCATGGCCGTCCACCAGGGGATAGTGCATGGAGAAATCCTGGGCCAGACGGACCAGGGCGTCGTAAACGGACGCGTCGCCGTGAGGATGGTAACGGCCCAGCACGTTGCCGACGGTGGTGGCGCACTTTTTATAGGCCTTATCCGGAGTCAGGCCATCCTCATACTGGGAATAGAGAATCCGGCGGTGCACCGGCTTTAACCCGTCCCTTACATCCGGCAAAGCCCGGGATACAATGACCGACATGGAGTAATCCAAAAAGGATTTCTGCATCTCCTTTTGAATATCCACCTCGATTACATTGGATCTTGGCTCCATATTTTTTTCGTCCATGTTTTTAATCTCCTTTTTCGCTGCCTTTTCCTCTGCTTTCACCCTTCGGCGGAAGCTTTCCGCCTTGCTTTATGGAACGTCAGCTTTCTTCTTAACTCTGCTTTTTCTCCGCCGTCCGGAAGCTGTTCAAGCACGCGGCTTTTTGCCCCGCGGCGCTCCCGCCTTTCCCGCAGCGGCTTTCAGCCTCCCGCGTCCCGCGGCTCTATACTGTCAAATAAATCCTGGTAAAGCTTTGGAAAGCGTTTCTTTAAATTCATAGCCCGGAAGGTCCCGCTGTCCACAAAGCCGTGGGATGTGGTTCCCTCGCTGACAGGCCTCTTTTCACCGGGCAGGAACACCTGATACCCAAAGGTCATCCGGCTGGGAGAGACGGACAGCACCCTTGCCGTCACCGTCAGCTCATCCTCGTACCGGGTTCCCCTATAATATTTGCAGGTGACCTCTGTCAAAGGGAGCATAACCCCCATTTTCTCGATCTCGGAATAGGTGATCCCCAGCTTTTTGATAAAATCTGTTCTTGCCACCTCGAACCATACCGGATAAACCGAATGGTGGGCGATGCCCATTTGGTCGGTCTCCTGATACCGTACGATAATTTTACTTTCTGAAATCATAAGCGCCTCCGGTTTTCCAGCCGCCGCTTACCGCTTTTCGGGAATACATCCCGCGATGAGCATTCCCTGGATATCCGCGATAACAGCAGGCTCCATGGCCCGCATGGGCATGGCTAAAATAGCGTTTTTCGGGGTAAACAATACCATCAGGTCATCAAATTCCTCAAAGCTGCTGGTGCCGTCCAGGGGAATTTCCCACTGGCCCTCGCCGGAGCCGACCACCACCTCGTCGGGATAAATCTCCACCTCGATTTTCCTGCCGCCGGCGATCTCACCGGCCCGTTTCCGCATATCAAGGTACGGAACCAGCCAAACCGCCGCCGCGACCGCCAGGCTGAGGATTCCCAATGCCAGGTTATAGCCTCCCTGATACAAGCCGAAGGAGACGAAAAACAACGCCGCGGCCACAATTAAAATTCCGGTTTCCAGCCACGCCCGGCGGCCCACTGTTTTATAGATGTGAGCCCGTTTCAGGCAGGCCATGGCCTCCTCCCGGTTCAGGGTATAGGAAAGCTTGATGCCCGCGTACTGCTCCTCATATTCCGCCGCGTCCTCATCCTCTACAAACTCCGCGTCGGTGCCGTCCCAGTCGGGAGTATACTCCTCCTCCTGGGCCTGCTCCAGCTGCTCCGCCACATCGGCGGCCTGCAGCACCTCCGTCAGCTCCTGGGGATAATTTTCCTCGGCAGCCTCATCCCAATCGTCCTCCCGTATAGGGTTCGGACTGTCGTTGTTGGTTTCCATAAGCGCTGTCGCTTCCTCCTTCAGTATCAGTTAATCTTATAATGGGATTCCACAGGAATCCCGGATTCTCTCCGCTTTTTCGGGGGCCTGCCCGCGGCGTTTTACCGCTGGGAGAGGCAGCTTCATTCTCGCAATTTTCGGAGAAGCCGCCGGAAGCCCCGGCGCCTTTTTCTGCTCCGAGGGCGCCGGGGCGGGGATCAGAGCCCATTTCCCGGCGCTAAGCTGCCCAAGCCTTTCTCCCTTTAGACGTCCAGATTCTGAACATACTTGGCGTTTTTCTCGATAAATTCCCGCCTGGGCTCTACCTTGTCGCCCATCAGGATGGTAAAGGTTTCGTCCGCGGCGGCCGCGTCCTCCAGCTCTACCTTCAGCATGATCCGGGTTTCCGGATTCATGGTGGTTTCCCAAAGCTGCTCGGAATCCATCTCGCCTAGGCCCTTATACCGCTGGATCGGCGCCGTGACGGTCATTTCCTTCAGCATTTGATCCCGTTCCTTATCGGAATAGGCATAGTAATGGTTTTTGCCCTTGGTCAGCCGGTAGAGGGGGGGCTGGGCGATATAGATATGTCCCTCCTCGATCAGCGGCTTCATGAACCGGAAGAAAAACGTCAGCAGCAGGGTCCGGATATGGGACCCGTCCACGTCGGCATCCGCCATGATGATGACCTTGTGATAGCGGAGCTTATTGATATCGAAATCCTCGCCAAGGCCGGCGCCGAGCGCGATGATGACGGGCTGGAGCTTGTCGTTGCCGTAAATTTTGTCGGCGCGCACCTTTTCGACGTTCAGCATCTTGCCCCAGAGCGGCAGAATGGCCTGGAAGCGCGAGTCGCGCCCCTGCGTGGCCGAGCCGCCTGCGCTGTCGCCCTCGACGATGTAGAGTTCGGTGAGCGACGGGTCGCGGTCGTTGCAGTCGCGCAGCTTGTCGGGCATGTTGAAGCCCTCGAGCCCGTTTTTGCGGCGGATGTTTTCGCGCGCGCGGCGCGCGGCTTCGCGGGCGCGCGAGGCCGTGAGCGCTTTTTCGATGATCATGCGGCCGACGGCGGGGTTCTCCTCCAGAAACTGCGACAGGCGATCGAACACAACGGAATCGACGAGCGTGCGCATCTCAGAGTTGCCGAGCTTGGCCTTCGTCTGCCCCTCGAACTGGGGGTTCGTGAGCTTGACGGAGATGACAGCCGTGAGGCC
>ERZ860710.996-NODE-996-length-15026-cov-15.630018_pt1 | contig 15026 bp, 20 predicted proteins | sample MGYA00509974_ERZ860710 | MGnify/ENA primary metagenome ERZ860710 (study PRJEB30046, sample SAMN00715261) | human gut metagenome | study: EMG produced TPA metagenomics assembly of the A metagenome-wide association study of gut microbiota in type 2...
AGCACTTCAGGACAGTAAAGTGCTGTTGTATTCTTCAGGTTGTTCATGGTTTGGTAACAATTTGCAAGTGAAATTGTGATACATTATAGACAGAACAAGAGAAAGCGAGGTGAACGAAATGGCAGACACGAACACTTGCACTTGTCCGACTTCGTGCGCAAGCCCCACCAACGTGAACCACACCCTGATTTATCAGGACGCGGCCCAGAACATTTATGGCCTTATCTATGATAAGGACGGGAACCTTCTGAACATCGTTGATGGTCTGGGCAGTCTTGACCCGCTCAGTGCAACGCAGTTTGAACAGAGCGCCCGGTACGGATTCCCGTATGCGCCCCAGTGGAACCCCTGTTGCCACGGTGGTAAAACCATGGAACAGCAGGCGGCAGAGCTGGAAGCACAGAAGAAGCACATTGCGTCGATCTTCACGAACCAGTCCCCGACCGCCCTTTATCCGACCAACGCGGATTCTGTGGGCAAGCAGTTTTTGCTCCGTTGGATTTTCTGAGAGGTGATACCATGCAGGATATCAACAACAAGTTGGCCGCGCTTTGGAAGTTGTCACTAGCTTCTTTGAAGCATTCGCTGACGACATGGCCGAATCAAAGCGTCACTGGCAAACATTGAAACTTTGCTGGCCGATATCGAGACGAACACAACCAAGTAACAAAAGGAGAATGTATTATGTTTAACAAGTCCAACCAGGACGCCGCCCCTGAGACCGTCAAATCCTATCTGTCCATTGAAGGTGCAACCGTTCAGGCGTGCCACCTCATTTCCGACCGGATTTGCGTGTTCACCCTGAACGTGCCCGGTGCGACCTTCCTGAACCTGAAGGTTGTTGATGGCAAAAACGGGGAGTTTATCGCGATGCCGCAGAGCAAGGGCCGCGATGGGCAGTATTACGATCTGTACCGCGTGTATCTGTCTGAGAAGGACGCACAGCGCATTATCCGCGCTGTGGAAGCACATGCAACGGCGCAGGGCGAAAAGACGGATTACAAGACCCGTTACGAGGTATAAAATATGGACAAGCGCTATAAAAATGTAGCGCTTGACCTGTATACAAAAGACGGCTGGATTAACATTCCAGCCGTTTCTAGTATACCGGCATGGTGCTATATCATCATCGGTAAACGTCAAGTGGGTAAAACCTATGGCGTTCTGAAGCACGAGCTGGAAAGCAAGATTCATTTCTTGTATCTTCGTAGGACAACCGTTGAATTTGATGCCATTACCAGTGACCCGGAATTGAACCCGTTTCTCCCGCTTCAGAAGGAAGGACTTGACGCAGATATTGCAAAGACTGGCAAAGTGACTTATACAATCGGCAAATTCGACACGGACGAGGACGGTAAAATTACAAGCTGTCGGGAAAAATACGCCGTTGGTATGACGCTCCCCAGCATTGCAAATATCCGAGGTTTTAACGGCAGTGCATTCCAAGAGGTTGTTTTTGATGAATTTATCCCTGAGAAGATCGTGGTAAAGCGCAAGGCAGAGGGAGACGCGCTGTTGAATGCTTATGTGACAATCAACGGAAACCGGGAACTTCTGGGGCAACCGCCTTTGAAACTGTGGCTGTTGGCAAACGCCTTTGATATTACGTCCCCGATTCTGGTTGAATTGGGTGTGGTGGACGAGATCGCCAAGCTGGCGAGGACTGGCAGGGAATGGACGATCACAGACACCGGCGTTTTCATTGCCCTTCCGAAATCAAACGCTGTTAGTTCCAAGCGGGCACAAACCGCCTTTATGCGGCACATGGCCCGGAACAAGAACAGCCGATTTTATAAAATGGCAATGGAGAATCAGTTTAGCTATAACGATTTGTCCGCAGTTCGCCCCATGCCACTCCGAGGGATGCGCCCGGAATTTTCCATTGCTGGCTTGTATTGTTACCGGTACGATGACAACCATTATTATTTGTGCACGTCTCCGCACCAGTCCAGAGAGGTATACCCAGACAATCAAGCTGGCAAACAGGCGTTCAAGCTGGCGCACCCCTACTTCCAGTTGATGCTTGTTCTGGGGCAGGTTTGGTGTTCAGATGTTCCCACGCTGATTAAGATACGAGAATATCTTGACATCAAAGAATAAATGATGTATATTTGTCTTGCGGGCCACCCCAAAAGCAAAGCGCCCCGGAAGGGCGTGGGGTTGCATTCTTTGCTTGCATGGGCCCGCTTTTATCAGAAAGGAGTAGGCAATGCTTACTTATTCATACAAGTATGCCGCCGAAAAGCGGCTGTCCCCCCATTTCCGCGTCCGGGAATTTCATTCCCGGCACGACCCCAGCGACATTGTAAAGGTTGACGAGCGGCTTTTGACCTTGCTTGAAAACATCCGGAATTTTACCGGTAAACCGGTGCATATTAACAGCGGATACAGAAGCAAGGAATACAACGCCACTATCAAAAACGCTTCCCCCCGATCTCAGCACTGTAATGGCATGGCGGCTGATATCTGGGTTGAGGGCGTGACACCGTCCAGAATCGCAGAGATTGCAGAGTGCTATCTGGGCAGTTCTGGCGGTATCGGTATCTATCGCACGTTCACCCATGTGGACGTTAGACCCAATAAATCAAGATGGAAAGGAGCCTATTGATTATGGCACTCAGTATCAATGATGTTATCGCCCTGGCAAACGCAGGATTCAACAAGGACGACATTGCCGCGTTTATGAATCTGGGCACAGACCAGAACGCGCCCCCCGCTCCCGCACCGGTTCCCGGTGCTCCGGCAGTTCCCCCCGCTCCCGCACCGCAGACCACGCCGCCCGCCCCGGCTCCTTCCCCCGCTCCGGCTGTTCCTGACTACGCCGCACAGCTGGCGGCGCTGGCGGCAAAGATTGACGCACTGGCCGTTCCCAACGCTGGCACGGTAGGCAATCCGCCCGCCGTTACCAGTGTTGACGATATTATCCGGGCCGCAGTTCTTCCCAAACCGGCAGACGGCGCACCCGCCAATCAGTAAAGGAGAGTGACACAAATGGCAAATCCGAGTATGCCCACCAAGGCCGGGATGGGAGTTTTCAGACCGACCGACATTTACACTATTGCCAACCAGCTGGTAAAGGAAGTGACCGGGCAGACCCCGGCGATCAGCGCGGTCGACACGTCCAGTTTCATCAACGTTGGGCAGATGTGCCTGAACCAGAGCAAAGAGGGCACGCTTCAGGCCCTTTCGAACATGGTTGCCCGGACGATCATTACGACCCGCGCCTATAGTGGCCGCTTCACCAGTGTTGAAGTGACCTCTCAGGAGTGGGGGTTGTTCATCCGCAAAATCGCGTTCTTCTCTGGCAAGTTTGACGAAACCAAGTTTATCAACACCGTCCAGAACCCCAACACCCTGAGAGACGGGCAGAGCGTGGATATGTACAAGATTTCCAAGCGCTACCCGCTGGAAATGTGGTATACTGGCCAGTGCACGCTTGACCAGACATACACCACGTTCCGGAACCAGCTGACCACCGCGTTCACCAGCGAGAGCGAGTTTTCTGCATTCCTTGCCGGTATCGCAACGGAAGTTGCAAACGATATCGCGCGGTGGAAAACCGCCGAGAATCGCGCTGTCGTGATGAACTTCATCGGCTCCCTGTACAACACTGGCAAGGCAGGGCAGAAAGTCAACCTTACCAAGGAATTCAACGCGGCACGCGGTACGGCCTACAAAACCGCCGATCTGCTGACTACCCATCTTCAGGAGTTTCTGTCCTTCTTTGTGTCGTTCCTTCAGACCCAGACGGCCCTTTTGGAAGAGAGCACCGATCTGTACCACCTGACCCCCGCCTGTACCGATGATAGCGGCGACCCTCTGGTTCTGCTCCGGCACACTCCCAAGAGTGAACAGAAACTTCTGCTGTACCAGCCGCTTATCAATGATGCAAAGTCGTGGGTTTACCCCGCGATCTTCGGCCCCGGCTACCTGTCTTTTGGCAGTTACGAGGGTGTGAACTTTTGGCAGAACATCAACGACAAGGCGGCAATTGATGTGATTCCCGCTCAGTTCAACGTGGATACCGCCAAGCAGGAGACCGGTCCGGAAGTCAAGCTGGATTACGTTGTCGGTCTGCTGTACGACCGCCGCGCCCTTGCTACCGTGTACATGCAGGATAGCGTGTACACCACCCCCTTCAACACAAAGGGCGAGTACTACAACACGGAACATCACTGGAAGATGAATTTCATGCAGGATCCCACCGAAAACGCAATTCTCTTCTTTATGAACGATGAACCGTAACAGCCGCAAAGGCCCGACCGTAAAAGGCCGGGCCTTTACTTTTATCAGAAAGGATGGTAATATAATGGCACGAGGTAATTTCAACGGCGCAGTCCCCGAGCCCAGCGTTGAACACGGATATCATTTTCATTTTGGGAACATTGAAAAGCGCGTCAATTCAACAAAGGCGTTCGAGTATGATAAACTCCCCGATCTGGAACGGGTGGATTTCAAGCAAACCACCAGCATGGAGCACCCCAGCATTTATGTAACGTTGAACAGTATCAATATCAGCCCCCAGTGGAATTATTGCCATTGCGAAGAAACGGCTACCTTTTACTGGATACGAGATATCAGCATTCGCAGGGGAACCGCGAACATTTGGGAATTTGCATTAGAGATTGACCCGCTGGCGACCTATCGTGACGCGATCTTGAAAACAGATGCGTTTATCGAGTATGGCTTCAATCAGGATTCCAGCGGCGCGAATTTCAGGCTTCAGGACACCCGGCAGGCTGTGGGAATGGCTCCCAAAATTTCCACTGCGTCCGCAGATATCACGGACGGCAATATTGATGCGTCTGGCGGCACTTACGTTCTGTCCTGTGTGGGCAAGTCCGGTTTGCACTCCTATGCAATGAGCGCGGCAACACTGGGCACTCTGCTTGCCGCTGTTTCCCTGACGTGGGAAACCCTTACAAAACCAATGGTGCGTTGGGAATTGGCGTTGCCTGAGTTTATGAACAAAATGCTGTTTGGCGGGAACGCTCTGGAATGCGTCAGATCGTGCATCTGGATTCCCATAGCCTTAAACCGGTATGGTGCGGGCAGACAATCGGAAATCACACTGGGCCAGTTCAACACCACCGTCTTCGCGCAGATCGTCACCCCTTCCAGTTCCCGGAGTGTTCATACCACTATCGCGATACCGTGGCCCGCTGACGACTGGAAGCGCATGAACTGTCAGATACAGTTGTACGTTCCATTTGTTGGCACGCTGGCGGTTCCCGTTGACCAGTGCAACACCGCCGCTAACATTGACATTGACTGGTCTGTGTGTTTCGTGGACGGCAGTGTAACTACTCTTGTCCGCGCAGGAGATTATACCATATACGCAGGAAGCACCAACATTGCCAGCCCTTACGGAATTGGAACCAGCAACATTGACCCTGTTCGAGCGCTGACCGGCGCAGTCAATACAATCACAGGCGCGATGAATTTTGGCGGCGGTCTGCTGTCCACAGTCTCCGGTTTTGCTGGCGGCGTGTCTCAGGCCGCGCAGGGCGCGGCACAGGTTGCGCAGGGCGTACAGCAGACCGTTTCCCCCATCAACTGCACCGCAGGCACGATGGGCGGCGCGTCTCAGGTACAGCTTCCGCTGGAAGCAAAGCTGACACTGCTGTATTATCCCCCGGTGGACGATGCCGGATTCCAAAAGGTTTATGGATATCCCGTGATGAAAGTTGCAAAGCCCGTGCAGGGGTATTGCAAGACCCGGGGTTTCTCCTGTGCTCCGCTGAACGCAATGCCTGACGAAATTTCCTACATTAACGCCGCCATGGATTCTGGCGTTTTCATTGAATGAGAGGTGAATATAAATGTACCAGTGTTATGATGGGCATTATGACGGCGGTATGCCGTTCCCCTGTTTTGTGGGCGCGAGTTTTTCAACCGATGCGTTGGGCTACTGGGAGAGATCGTTTTTCCAGCGGTTGCGCGGTCTGGTAAAGTTTGACGGACTTCCCAAGGCGGCAGTCGGACAGATCGAGTGGGATTATGACGCGTTCCTTTACCAGCTGTTCCGTATGGGATATTGTGTGGTTTTCAATAGCAAGAAATACGGCGTTGTTACTCAGCCCGGATTCCCGACCGGATACGGGCTTCAGTTCCAACCGCGCGGTATGCAGATTTCCACCCCGTTCTTCAATTTCCCGCGTCCGCTGGAAATCGGCACGGAATGCGGCGTTATCAAGCTGACCCCCGATTATCGCGGAGTTTGGGATATCATTGAAAAGTATGCCGTGGAGATGCAGAACGCCGAGGTTGCAATCCGGCAAAGCGCCCTGAACGCCCGCTTTGCTTACGGCGCGTTTGCCAAGGACGACAAGCAAAAGCGCAGTCTGGAAGCACTCTTCCAAAAGCTGGCGAATGGTGAAACCGGTATCATTGTGAACCCCGATCTTCGCCGCCCCGATGCCAGGGGAACAGATGGGGAGTACTCTCTTCCCATTATGCAGATCGACCGCGATTTGTCCAAAAACTTCATTCTTCCCGATCTGATGGAGTACCGCAGGAACATCTTGTGTGACTTCTACCGGGAACTGGGTGTATCTGTCCAGCCCAACAAGAAAGAACGGATGGTAGTTACCGAGAGCAAGGCCGCAGACGCGGAGACCTTCAACCGCCGCGAGGTCTGGAAGATCACGTTGGAGAAATCGTTGGAAGTGGTCAACCGTATGTATAATATGAACATCACATTTGAAATGGTGGAACCGGATATCAGTTTCACCGAGGAAAGCGAGGTGCAGAACAATGCTGGTGAATCAGCTGACGAGTGCAAATCTTGAATCTTTGTTGCTGTTCGACCGCGATCTGTTCGCAAATATGGTTGTTCCCCTGGGGATGGAAAAAACAATGGTGGTACAGGCGATCAGGCGCAAACACGGCCTTGCCCCCCTTTACCACCCTGACCCGGTTTGGATGAAATCCGAGCTGTTTTTCTGGAGCACTGAAAATCTCCCGATCTGGGAAAAACTGCTGAGAACCACTCAGCTGGAATACAATCCCATCTGGAACACTGACGCGCATATCATCACCAAGGATACCACCACCCGGGACAAGGACACCGCCGCCCAGCACGTCCAGAAGAACAGCGGGGATGTGACCGAAAAGGCCCAGCACGCAGGACGCAAAGACGGCTGGAACACTGACGGCACGTTGTACCATGAGGACACCACCGGCGATGGCTGGAACACCGGAACCGATGCCCGGCACGGGGACACGTCCGGCACAGCTGAAAGCCAGACCCATGGAACCAGCCACTCCGACACGGACGGAACCAGTCACCAGCAGAAAGACGGGAAAACCACTTCGGATACTACCGCAACCCGATTGACCACCCATACCGAGACCCAGACGGACGATCTGACCACCACGAAAACTTCCACCACTGACGTGGAAGGAAAAATATCTTCCGAAAATGAAGCGACTTATCAGCCATACGATACCCAGCACACCGACTATGACGAAAAGGGCACGGCCGTTGACCAGAAGGCCATAGACTGGACAGAAAACGAAACGACCGGTAGTAATACCGTGGGCACGTCCACCGAGACGGACGATGGTAAAACCCATGAGACCAGCGACACCGAGACCACTGGACAGGAAACCCAGCTGACCACCGGGCATTCTGACGAAATCGGCAGACAGTCCAGCGAATACGGGGACAAAGGAAGCACCGCCGCCCGTGGGCATACCGAGGGGAAAACCGGAGAGCGGGAAACCGCCCACGATGCCAAGGCGGGCACGCACTCTGATACCACGCACGGAATGGAGACCGGAAAAGAGAAAGAGACCGTTTCCGTTATCCATGAAGAGAGCCGAGGCGGCAATATCGGCGTTACCACCACGCAGGCCATGATAAAGGAAGAGCGGGAAAGCGTCCTGTTCAATGTGTATGATTTCATCGCGGACAGCTTCCACAGGACATTCTGTCTTGACGTTTATTGAAAGAGGTGCTATTATGATATCGGAAATCATTGTCGCTCTTTTGAGTGGCGGCGTTACGCTGATAGGCGTGCTGATTGCAAACAGCCGCGCGCAAGCCGTCACCGAAACGCGGCTGGATGAGCTGACCCGCGAGGTACGCGAACACAACAACTTTGCCCGCCGTGTGCCTGTGCTGGAAGAAAAGATCGAGGTCGCAAATCATCGCATAGACGATTTGGAAGAATTCGACAAAAGAAAGGGGAACTTTGTATGAAAAACAGAATCGAACCCGCGACCATTGCAAGAACAGTTGTGCTTGCTCTGGCCCTCACCAACCAGCTGTTGAGCGCAAGCGGGAAAAGCCCGCTTCCCATTGACAGCGCAAGCGTTGAGCAGTGGGTAACTGCTGGCCTGACCACCGCCGCCGCCCTGTGGGCATGGTGGGAGAATAACAGCTTCACTCAGTCCGCGATTCAGGCGGACGAGTACCGGAAGCAGATGGAAAGGAAGGTGCACTGAGTATGGATTGCTACCCTTACCAGCCTGGCCCCATGGTTCCCGGAGATCCGGGCATGTACGATCTCCGGTGGATGGTTGCTCAGATTCAGAGCTTGACCCGCCTGTGTGAAGGTCTGGCAAAAGGGCAGGAAGCGCAGGGCGGCAACGTGGCCGCGCTGAACGCGGCCCTGTCCGATCTGAACACCGCCCAGAAATGCATCAACGACCGCCTGAACAGCGGCGACTTCGAGAACGAAAAGTTCATCGAATGGGCAGACAAAAATCTGCCCGCCATGGTATGCGAGATGGTGCGCTTTGTCTGGTTTGGCCTGACCCCTGACGGCCACTTTGCCGCCTACATCCCCGCTAACTGGAATTGGCTGACCTTCGACACGGGCACGGATATCACCGAGCCTGAGTATGGACACCTGATTATCAAATACTGAAAGGAGTTTTCAATATGAGTTGTAAACCTGACTGTGGCTATCCCATCAAGCCCGCGCCCTTCGCACCCGCCGACCCCGGCTGTGGGCCTTGCGGCCCCCATCATCCCCCGATGCCGCCCCGGCCCCCTGTGCCTTGCGGGCCGTGTCCCCCTTCTCAGTATGTGGGCAGTCGGTATGTGCCGATTTTCGCCGACCCCATCGAGTGGGACAATCACCGCTCTTACGAGAGCCTGACCATTGTCACCCATGATGGGGAGAGCTACACCAGCAAATGCAACGTTGGCCCTGGCATTGATATCACCAATGAACGGTACTGGGCAAAGACCGGTGCATACAATGCGCAGGTTGCCCAGTACCGCGCCGAGGTGAAAGACCTGTCCGCGCAGGTCTCCGGCTTTGCGTCTGACAACGCGGAATTCCGGGAGAAGATCGACCAGTTCACCAAGGACAATGCCGAGATGAAAAATACCGTGGCCGCGAACAATGCCCGCGTGGATGCGCTGGCCGAGCGTATGGCAACCGCTGAGACCGAGATTGACGGACTTCAGGCCACCACCGCCCAGCATACCACCGATCTGGCAAACCTTCACGCCAAGGATGAAGACCTTCAGCGGCAGATCACCAGCAATGACAACGACATTGCCGCCCTTCAGGCCAAGGACACCGAGCAGGATTCCCGGCTGAACGGTATCGACACCAAGCTCAAGAGCCACGATGCCAGCATCGCCCAGAACACCGCCGACATTGCCAAGAATACCAAGAATATTCAGGACAATGCCGCGAACATCGCCAAGAACGCGCACGAGCTGGCCGACCATGCCGCAAAGCTGGCCGACCATGAGGGCCGTCTTACCGCCCAGCATGAGGAAATCACGGCAAATCATCAGGCTATCGAACACCTCACCAGTGTGACCGATGGTCTCCGGTCTGACCTTACCGAGGATGAGGCAAAGATTGAGGCCAACCGTGACGCTATCGCCCACATTCAGGAGAAGGACGTTCAGCAGGACGGCAGGCTGGACAAACTGGAAGAGTGCTGTGAACAGGCAAAAGCCCACTTCACCCAGCTGGATACCAAGACCGACGACACCAACGCCGCCCTGACCGCCGAGATCGACCGCGCCAAGGCCGCCGAGCTGGCAAACGGCAGACTGATTGCCAAGAACGCCGCAGAGCTGGCGACCCATGCTACCGAGCTGGCAGACCATGAGAAGCGGATTACCGCTCTTGAAGGCGACAACGCCACCAACAAACAGGAGATTGCCGATCTCAAAGCCAAGAACACCGCGCAGGATACCGCGATCTCTGGCAACACCGATGCCATCCAGCATCTGACCGAAAATCTGACCGGTTACGTCAAGACCGAGACCTACACCGCCGGGCAGGCCGCCCAGGATACCCGTATCACCGATCTGGAAAACGACAAGGCCGATAAAACCGCTCTGGGCGATTACGTCACCAAGACCGATTTTAACGCTGACCAGAAGCGGCAGGATAATATTGTGGGCGACTGGGAGACCGACCACCCGGGCCAGACCGTTTCCCAGTGCGTCACCTCTCAGGAAACCGAGCTGGCAGAGCACGCCGCGAGTATCGCCAAGCTGGAAACGGATAAGGCAGATAAAAGCGAAATTCCCGATGTGACGGGGTTTGTCACAGAGGCTACCTATACTGCCGGACAGACCGCGCAGGATACCGAAATCGCACAGAAGCAGACTGCAACACCGTTTGCCGCTCCTTTTCACGTTGGTGCAATCGGTATTTATATTCGCCTGGCGAACGGCGGGCCTGCAATTGTCTTCCGCTATTCTGGGGTTGCAGACGTTGACCCCCGCACAACGGGCACACCCCCCCAGATCGAAGCAATTCAGGTTTTCAAACCGGACGGAACGCCCCTTCTGGAGAGTATCAAGTCTGTCACCAGTTTTAACTATAACCGCGATATGTATGTTCGTGCTAACTTTAGCAGTAAAGCCGATTTACCAGACGCACAATGCTATTACATCGTTGTAATTTAACTCACAGCTAACAAAGCCGCCCACGACCTTACAGGCCGTGGGCGGCTTTTATTGTTCCATGTGGAACATTATCCTAATCGTTCTTCAGCAAAGTTATTGATGCCGCCCACCTCATAGCGGCGCGGGGTCATCACGACCCAGCTTGCGGAGATCGTGGGCTTTTCAAAATCGTTCCGTACCTTTATAGGACTGTCGTGATATGTCAGCATTTGACCGCCCGCGTTTTCAATGACAAGGAAATCATTCAAATTATTGATATTATCTTCGAGCGCGTCCTGACCTTCTTTCTTGCCTACTCCGGCGATTGTACTTTCCAGAATGCCGTCACACGTCCGGGCCGCATAGCATTTTGCATGAAGGAACCGAAACTCAGTGTATCCATAATCGGCCCGGGGGTGCTCATCTTCAGCCACTCCAATATACACGTTTTTGCCGCTGGCCTTTGTGACGACCACGCCGCGCTGTTCACACTGGGCTTTAACAGCTGAGTTATATACATCAACGCCCGGGCACTTCGGCCCCTGATATTTACAGCTGTCGGTATCCCAGTAGATCACCTTTTCCCAGCCTACGATCTTCAGGATTTGCCACAGATAGAACCGCGTCAAGCTGGCAGTCCACAGGCCCCACAGGAAGGGGAACTTTTCGGCCTGTTTCTTATCAACCTGTTTTTCGTCCATCTCTTCCAGCGTCCTTTCCCAGTGGGTGCAGGTGAATTCGATTGCATCATCTATTTTTGCATCATATTCATCCCTGATTTGCTTCTGGGCCGTGGCCCCGTAGATCGTATTGACGCAGATTTTGGAAAAGGCATATTCTGGGGAACCCTTCATAGTCTCTTTGATTTTGAACTTTTCAAAGATCGTTTCACGGAAACTGTCCGGCAAATAATCCAACTGGAATGCAAAACTTTCCATTGCTACCATTTTTTTATATTCGTACCCTTCCCGGATGCGTTGCCAGTCGTTTGAATCGCAGTAGATGAACGCGCCATGAGCGCCCAACAACCGGCCATTGTCCACCCCGATTTCCCCGTCAATGGTTGCACATTTGCTGACCGAAATACAGGGGTCTGGGCAATCAGGACGGATCCTGAAATCAACCAAAAGGATTTTGGCGACCCAGCCAAAACCGGCTCTTATCAGGCGCTCCATATCTTCTTTGGGCGTTTCGTCCGGAAGATCGAACGGTTTTCCTGAAGGGAATTTCCAGAGCAGTTGTTGGGATGGATGTGCGCTCTTGAAATCATAGGAGTTACAATCGGTGTAGGTGTACCCAGCCCGCCACCGCGTGCCGTGGGTATCACCGCCAGCCATTGCAAGGTATGCAAGCCGCGTCTGATTCTTGCTCAGGTGCAGGCGAGACATTGCGTTCCGGCACTTCATATCATGGGAAATCCGGCTGTTCACTTCCTGTACAACCATTGCGGTATTGGTCATGGGGATAGATGCCGCGTTGTAACTGTGCTCTGATTTCAGGCGTTCAATTGCTTCCCACAGGCCCAGCACATCGTTCACACAGTAGGCAAATTCGGTATCTGTCAGCGGCGTGTCGGGAGTACGGTAAACAGAATAGTCAAGATCCCCCTTCAACTTCTCATGTTTACATCCTTCCGTTGCCCTGGCAAGGCTCTTTTGGAAGAGCTTCAGGCTATCACGATATTCAATCCCATTGTCGAAAAGCAGATACAGGGGTTTCCGGCTTTTGGTGTACAATGCTTTGCAATCGCCCCAGCGGTTGCACAGCATTTGAATCAAATAGGTGTATTCATATCCCAAGTTATGAACATACACCACCAACCGCTTCTTTGTCGTGATTCCCCATTTGTCAATCAGGGTTTCCAAGATATCTGCCCAGTCCTCAAAGTATCGCGGAACCACGACCGCGCCGCCTATGCACATCTGGAACGAGTAGGCAAAGCCGTCTGTTTCGCTGTTGGTGGTTTCGATATCAAACGTGCAAGTTACATCATAGTATTCGATATCACCCTTGCGCCGCTCACCACGTTTGGCCCTCTTGTCGATCTTGCGAACGACTTTTGGCCGCTTCAACATCGGCAGAAACTCAGCCTTATTTTCCGCTATTTCGATACCCTGACTAAAACGCATGATTAAACCCCATACTTCCGTAAAGATTCCAGTAGTAACGCGCCCTGTCGTTTGTCCTCTTCTACCATACGCCCCAGCACAGCCCGCTTGTCTGTCTGCTCCCGCAGATAATCAAGCGAACCCTGAGAAGCCCGGCCTGACATAATTTCACCTCTAATAACGTCAGACCCCAGAAGGGCTTCCAGCTCCTTTGTCATGTACTTTTCAAACAGGGCGCTCAGATCATCCGATGTGCCCGCGAAACCCATTTCTTGCGCGGCCCTCAGATACTTTGCTTCCTGTGCCCTCATACCCTGAACTGTGGACGTTTGAGCGGTCATGTACTCCCGCAAATTGTAAAACAGACTTTCCAACTGCTGGCGGTTCAGCTTCCCGATTGCCGCCTTACTTTCCGCGAATCTGGGCTTTTCCTTGCCTGTCAGACGCGTAGCCATATTGTATGACCACTTTGTTAAACCGGCCTTTTCCAAGGCACGCAAGCGGCTATTTGCCGCCTTTGCCGCGCGTCTGGTAATATCCCTCAGTTCTTCGGTTGTGTAGGCTTTTGTGGGCTTGCTCCCGCCCGCGTAATCTTCCCAGGGCTTTGCACGAAAAGGGCGACCTTTGCCGCCCTGTTTCCGCTGTTTGGTCTCTTTCTTCTCCTTCAGCTTTGCGGACTTTCTGGCCCGCGCCGCTTTTTTCCTGGATGGTTTTTTGCCCGCCGGCGGCTTCTGTTCGCTTCTGGCGGTTGCCCCGGCTGGCAGTTTATCAGGCTTCACCAGCGTGGGCTTGTTCTTCTCTTTCCTCGCCATTGCTATCATCCTTTCTTGAAATACTGGATTCTAATGTCACCGTTGGGCAGTTCCGTCATATATGGCATATTGCCGTTCCGGTACAGATAGTTGTACAGATGCGCGATATCCGCATTACTTGTTGCCCTGTGGGAACAAGCCAGCTTGCGAATGCCCACCGCATTGCTTCCCATTGCAAGGACATTCTCCGGAATAACCTTGCTCTTGTCCATCCACTCAAATTCGTACAGATGCAGTGTTCTCATAGTTAAAACTCCCCTTCGTGATAATATGCAACAATCTCTTCGTCCCCGATCTTCCGGCCCTTCCGTGTACAGGATTCCGTTGCCCGCCTGAAGATTCCGGCGCAGTCTCCAACGATCTTGAAATAATAGACAAACCGGGCCGATCTGTACTCTTCATCTGGGTGCTGTAACAGGAAGTTTTCCACCTGTTCAAAGTTACTGATTCTGAGGTATTTAATCATACCTAATCACCACCCTTACGATCTCTTCTTTATCTTCTCCGAAAACCTTCCTTGTTGCGAGGATGTAACGCCGCCCGTCTCTCCAAATCTCTTGCAGGAAGATATACCGTGCGGCATAAGTGACAAGCTGTTTGTTCATTGCCAAATAGTCGTAACTCAGATGAACTAACCTACACTGTTTCATAATTTATCACGCCCTTCGGTTGTAATTTCTAACGCCGTCAAACGTCCATCTTCCACCGGGCCGAGCTTGAAATTCCGAACGTACATATTTTTCACATCCTCAGAAAGACAAGTTGGAGCCGACCGTAACCAGCCGCCATTGCTGGCGTAAATCGTAACAATCGTTCTGCGATAATCGCAATTATAGCACTTGCACAGCAATTCACGAACCTTCATTTGTGTTAAATCTCCTTTACTTCTACAATATCTAACAAGCCATTACGGCGGGCATAGTCGATAGTACAAACACGCGGCCCGGCGTTAATGCCGTCATGGTAATAATAACGCGGAATACGATCTACAATCAGACGGCGCGGAGATATGCGCCCCCGCACACTGTAGGCGTATTTCCTGCCGATTGCATAACCGGTTGCACTCAGCTTGTCCATGATGCTCTTACTAACTCTAGCTGTTTTCATGGTGTGCTCCTTTCTCTATCAGGTTTGTTTCGTTGGGTCTCCCCCCATTTATATTATAGCAAATAATTATGACCAAACCATGAACAACCTGAAGAATACAACAGCACTTTACTGTCCTGAAGTGCT
>ERZ860710.998-NODE-998-length-15024-cov-3.366157_pt1 | contig 15024 bp, 8 predicted proteins | sample MGYA00509974_ERZ860710 | MGnify/ENA primary metagenome ERZ860710 (study PRJEB30046, sample SAMN00715261) | human gut metagenome | study: EMG produced TPA metagenomics assembly of the A metagenome-wide association study of gut microbiota in type 2...
ATCGTGACGTGCGGGTTGCCCATGGAGCAGACAGAGAACCAAACCAGTTCGCCTTTATAACGGACCGCCCACTGCTTAAAGCCGCGGATCTCACGAGAAGGGAGCCCCTGCGGGTTAAAGGGCAGTGAGGAGGGCTCGAAGGAAGGTGTGCCCATGGAAACACGTACCATTCCGTCCTCTTTGAGCTCAAGCTCTATAACACCCTTCATGCACGGATGCGTTTTTTTTCGGTCAGTCCTTTGTTATAGACAAACTTCACGAAACAGCGAGCACCGTTTCCGCATTGTTCTACCTCTCCGCCGTCGGCGTTGAAAATACGATATTTAAAGTCGGCTTCGCCGGCTTCGGCAGGCTCTACGACCAAAATTTGATCGGCGCCGATTCCGAAATGCCGATCAGCCAGGAAGCGCAGCTGCTGAGGAGTTAACGAGAAAGGTTCTCTAGTGCAGTCCAAGACAACGAAATCGTTGCCTGCTCCATGCATTTTTGTGAATTTAATCTTCACGGCTTGCCCGATAAAATAGTTAGACCCTACATTCTGACATTCTCTTTCCGATAATTGAAGGAAAGAGCTCTCTTCTTCGGCGTCCTCAGAATTGTGTCTGTGGGTTTCTCCGGCCGCTGCCCGAGAATGAATCCCGCCGATTTCTCTACCGTACGCCTTTTGGAAGTCTCTATAACTTAGCAGGCTTCATTTCGGGGCGGTGGTTTGCCGCGTGAAAAATAAGGTAACTATTTAATAAACCGAAGGTTCTCCTTCCGGACGGGTCTTAAAGCGGCGGTGTGTCCAAAGGTATTGATCGGGATGCTTGAGAATAAATTGTTCAAGTTCTTGGTTGAGGCGCAGCGTGTCGGCTGTGGCGTCGCTTGTCGGAAAGTTCTCCAAGGGTTTGGATAAGTGCATGACGTAGCCTTCAGGCGTCGTTTCCGCGATACCCCAAATCACCTTGGCACCCGTTAACTTTGCCAGTTTCGAAACCATGGGAAGCGTCGCCGCTTGGACACCGAAGAAGGGGACGAAAACCGAGTTGCGCGCACCGTGGTCCATATCCGGAAGATAGTAGAAAGGCAGGGAGGCCCGAAGGGCGCGAATGACTTCTTTCATGGCCGAGTTGGATTTCGGAATGAGAACGGGATCAGAGAAGCGTTTTCGTGCGTCAAAAGCCCATTTATCCCAAACAGGATTTGACTGGGTCTGATACAGAGAGGCTCCCCGCACGATTGTATTCATAGCAATGCCGCCCGCATCTAATCCGACAAAGTGCGGTGCGACGATGATGACTTTATCGGTCTTGCAGAGCTCTTCGAACTGTTCTTTTCCCTCGAATTTAACCATTTCCAAAACCTGAGCTTCGGTGCCTTTTGCAAGAACGCTGTGATCTAGCGCGGCGCGGATAAGGTTGCGGAAGACACCCTTTGCGGTTTCAACACGTTTTTGTTCGGACCACTCCGGAAAGCAGAGACGAAGATTCGTCAGAGCAATCTTTCTGCGTCTTGCAAGCACGTACCAGGTGACTGAGGCAAGAAAATTAGCTAAACGCGTGCGGCTTGTCTGTTTCCATCCGGACATGCCGTTGACCAGCGCGACACAGGTCTTGGAAATGAGTAAATTCAGTGCAGATTTCTTTGCCATGGATCAAAATTAAGCTTCTGTAAACAAAAGGTTGCTAAATTATTAAGCAACGGACTTCTTCTGCTTGATAATCGCAGGTCAGAGGATTATAGTTCTACGTTCGCCGAGTTAAAGGACAACTTGCGGGGCGATTAACAAATTCCGCTAAAGCGTCCGGAAGATAGCTTCCGCGACGCTGCCTCCTATTGATGATTTTTAGAAAAATTTTCGGAGTCAGCTCTTATGAACAAGTCTGCAAAAGAATACCTTTTTACTTCGGAGTCCGTATCCGAAGGCCATCCCGATAAAGTCGCCGACCAAATTTCGGACGCCATTCTCGACGCTATCCTGGAACAGGATCCGACAGCTCGAGTTGCCGCTGAGACTCTGTGCACAACCGGCACCGTCATGCTCGCCGGCGAAATTTCGACCACAGCCAATGTGGATTACACCAAGATCGTTCGCGACACATTGAAGCGCATCGGTTACGACGACAGCAGCTACGGTATTGACCATAAAGGCTGTGCAGTCTTGGTTGCTTATGATAAACAGTCCCCCGACATCGCTCAGGGCGTCGATAAAGCTCAGGACGATCCGCTTGAAAAAGGCGCCGGTGACCAGGGTCTGATGTTCGGCTACGCCTGTGACGAAACGGACGCGCTGATGCCTGCTCCTATCTATTACGCTCACCGTCTGGTTGAACAGCAGTCTTTGATGAGAAGAACCGGCGAGATGCCTTACCTTCGCCCGGACGCCAAGAGCCAGGTGACGATTGAATATGACGACAACGGAACTCCTGTCCGTATTGATACTATTGTTGTTTCTACGCAACACGATGACTTTATTCAGCCGGCTGATGACTCTGCCGAAGCACAGCTCAAAGCTGACGAAGAAATGCTGTCTATCATCCGTCGTGACGTTATCGAAATCCTGATGCCCCGTGTCATTGCTTCTATCCATCATGATAAAGTACTGGCATTGTTCAATGATCAGATCGTCTATCACGTCAATCCGACCGGAAAGTTCGTGATCGGTGGTCCTCACGGCGATACCGGTCTGACAGGCCGTAAGATCATTGTTGATACATACGGTGGTAAAGGTGCTCACGGTGGTGGCGCATTTTCCGGAAAAGATCCTTCGAAGGTAGACCGTTCTGCCGCTTATGCCGCTCGTCATATTGCGAAGAATCTGGTTGCCGCCGGTGTGGCTGATGAAATGCTGGTACAGGTGTCTTATGCAATCGGTGTTGCTAAACCGATGAATATCTTCGTCAATACATTCGGTCGTGCCAATGTGGAAATGACAGATGGAGAGATCGCAGAAAAGATCTGGAACCTGTTCGACATGCGTCCGAAAGCAATCGAAGAACGTCTGAAACTGCGTAACCCGATCTATTTGGAGACTGCATCTTACGGCCATATGGGACGTAAACCGCAGGTTGTGACGAAAAAGTTTACCTCTCGTTACAATCCGGAACCGACCATCTGCGAAGTAGAGTTATTTACTTGGGAAAAGCTGGATTACGTCGATAAGGTAAAAGAGGCATTCGGGCTTTAATGTAGGCTGTTTGTACAAACTTATATTGGCTCCCGTCTGAAAAAATCGGTTCTTGTTCCGTTTTTTTTCAGAGAGGAGCTATTTTTATTTTAAATTATGTATATTTGACGATTGTAATTATCTAAAATTAAAATTTATGCGTAAAACGATTCAGTTTCTTCAGTTAGCCTTTATTCTCCTTTTGGCTACTGCATGTGCAGAGACTTCCCCGTTTAAATACGAGTCGGTCCCGAACGATCCTCTGAAAGCCCGTATCTATACTCTGGATAACGGCTTGAAGGTGTATATGACTGTGAATAAAGAGACCCCGCGTATTCAAACGTATATTGCCGTTCGCGTGGGAGGTAAAAACGATCCCGCCGAAACGACTGGTCTGGCACACTATTTTGAACACTTGATGTTTAAAGGGACTCAGCAGTTCGGCACGCAGAATTACGAACAGGAAAAACCGATGCTCGATCAGATCGAACAGCTTTTTGAAGTGTATCGTAAGACTACCGATGAGGCAGAACGCCAGGCTATTTATCATCAGATCGACAGTGTTTCCTATGAGGCTTCGAAGTTGGCAATTCCAAACGAATATGATAAATTGATGTCTGCTATCGGTGCAACCGGAACAAATGCGTATACCGGTTTTGATCAGACGGTCTATGTGGAAGATATCCCTTCCAACCAGATTGACAACTGGGCCAAGATACAGGCAGACCGTTTCGAAAACAATGTAATCCGTGGTTTCCATACGGAGCTTGAGACTGTGTATGAAGAAAAGAATATGTCTCTTACCAGTGATGGCCGTAAAGTGTATGAAGCTGTTCTGACCGCTCTTTTCCCTGATCATCCTTATGGAACGCAGACTGTTCTCGGGACACAGGAAAACTTGAAGAACCCGTCTATCACGAATATCAAGAACTACCATAAAACTTGGTATGTTCCTAATAATATGGCAATCTGTCTGTCCGGTGATTTTGATCCGGATCAGATGATCGAGACAATCAATAAATATTTCGGTCACTTGAAACCGAACCCCAATCTGCCGAAGTTGCCGGTAACACATGAATCTCCGATTAAAGCACCGATTGTAAAGGAAGTGTTGGGTGTCGATGCCGAAAATGTGACAATCGGTTGGCGTTTCCCGGGAGCTGCTTCTCCTGACCAGGATTTGCTGAACCTGACTGGTGAAATTATCAATAATGGTAAAGCCGGTTTGTTGGATGTCGACTTGGTTCAACAACAGAAAGTGTTAAGCTGCTATGCCGGAACATACGGAATGTCAGATTACAATGCTCTTGTTATTAACGGTCGCCCGAAACAGGGTCAGACATTGGATGAAGTGAAAGATCTTTTCCTGGCTGAAATCGATAAATTGAAGAAAGGCGAGTTCGATGAAGGTTTACTGGAGGCAGCTATCAATAACTATAAACTGATGCAAATGTACCGGATGGATCGTAACGACGGCCGTGCCGATATGTTTGTCTCTTCTTTCATCGACGGTGTCGATTGGAAAGATGAAGTCGCTTCGTTGGATCGTATGAGCAAAGTGACAAAGCAGCAGATCGTCGATTTTGCCAACAAGTATTTCGGTGACAACTATGCACTCATCTATAAGAAGCAAGGTAAAGATCCGAACGAAAAAAAGATCGACAAACCTAAAATCACCCCGATCGTGATGAACCGTGACAGCTCAAGTATGTTCCTGAAAGAAATACAGGCTTCAAAAGTGGCTCCTATCGAACCGGTATTCCTGGACTATAGTAAGGATTTGCAAAAACTGACTGCCAAATCCAATATTCCGGTATTGTACAAGGAGAATACTTCCAACGATCTTTTCTCTCTGATGTATGTATTCGATATGGGTACGAATAATGATAAGGCAATGGGTACCGCTTTCGAATATATGAAGTATTTGGGCACATCTAAAATGAGCTTGAAGGAAATCAATGAGGAGTTCTACAAACTGGCATGTTACTTTAATGTATTCCCCGGTTCGGATCGCACGTATGTGATGCTGGAAGGTTTGAAAGAGAATATGCCGAAAGCAATGGCTCTGTTTGAAGAAATCCTGGCCGATGCACAGGTCAACAAAGAGGCTTATGAAAACCTTGCTGGCGATATCCTGAAAAAACGGACTGATGCCAAATTGAATCAGGGACAGAATTTCAACAAACTGATCCAGTATGCTATCTGGGGACCGAAATCTCCTGCAACAAATGTACTGACAACTGTTGAATTGCAGCAGATGGACCCTCAGGAACTGGTTGACCGTATTCATAAGATCAATTCATTCGATCATAAGATATTGTATTATGGTCCGGAAAAACCGCAGGCTGTTCTGGATATCATCAAACAATATCATAATGTACCTGACCAGTTGCAACCGGTTCCGGCAGCAATTGAGTTCAGCCAGCAGGAAACTCCTGAGAATAAAGTTTTGCTTGCCCAATATGATGCAAAGCAGATTTATTTCTCTGCAGTCTCTAACCGGGGTGAAAAGTTCGATCCGGCTATCCAGCCTACATTGAATATGTATAATGAATACTTTGGTGGTGGCATGAACGCGATCGTATTCCAGGAAATGCGTGAATCGCGTGGTTTGGCTTATTCCGCAGGGGCTTTCCTGATTACTCCGTCCAAACTGAAATATCCGTATGTATACCGTACGTTTATTGCGACTCAGAATGATAAGATGATTGATGCTATGAAAGCATTCGATGAAATTATCAATAATATGCCGGAATCAGAAAAAGCGTTCAACTTGGCTAAAGACGCTCTCATCACCCGTTTACGTACGGAACGTATTACCAAATCAGACGTTCTCTGGTCTTATCTGAATGCTCAGGACTTAGGTCTGAATACCGACAGTCGTAAAGAATTGTTCGAAAAGGCCCAAACAATGACATTGCCTGAGATCAAGTCGTTCCAGGAAAAATGGGTAAAAGGACGTACTTATATCTATTGTGTATTAGGCGATGAAAAGGATCTTGATCTGAAAGGCTTGTCACAATATGGTCCGATCCAGAAGCTGACACAGGAAGAGTTGTTTGGATATTGATTGTCGTAATCTCTTATGGAGGATAATCTCCTCTGAATAATAGTACCCAAGTATATAGTTTATTGTATATACTTGGGTAAATTTGTCTAATGCAAATTTATAAAAAAACGACATAAAATGAGAGTCAATGAAGATTTACTGAAACGCTTGAAGGTTGGCGACGAAAAAGCTTTTGAGGATTTGTATTGGACTTATAGTCCTCAGGTGTATAACTTCATCAACTCTTTATTGTTTGATAAATCTCTTGCAGAAGATTTGACACAGAATGTCTTTCTGAAAATTTGGGAAAAGCATGAGCAGATAGAACCTGGGTTAGGGATCACGGCTTACCTGTTTACGATTGCCCGGCATTTTGTTTTTAAGGAGACGGAATTCCGTCTGTCTCAACATGCAACGTTGCATGTTGAGAGTATTGATCTAAGTGATAATTCAAAAGAAGAACAACAACATGAAGCGAATTCCCTTCTTGAATATATTGACCATTTAATTGAGAATCTCCCTCCCTCCCGAAGAGAAATATTTCGTTTAAGCCGCCTTGAGCAACTATCAAATAAAGAAATTGCCCATAAATTATCCATTTCAGAAAAAACGGTAGAGACACAACTTTATCGCTCTTTTCAATATTTACGTTCCAAACTACCTCCCGATAAGAGATGGATACTCCTTTTTTGCTATTTGGTTAATCAGTGTTAAATTTAAATGCCTTTGTAAGTGATTTTTCCTTATGAAGGATATACAATATAGAGGATGGAAAGAAAAAATATATACATCGAACTGCTGGATCGTTTTATGCGTGGTGAACTTCCGGCTGAGGAGGAACATGAGTTATGGACATGGTTCAAACAACCTGGAGCTCGTGAGTTATTGTTTCAACATTATCGCCAGTCTTGGACGGAAGCGGAGGGAAAGGAACTTCCGGTTGGAATTCAGAATCGGATGTTCCGGAATATTCAGAGCCGGATACATACAGAAACAGGGAGGAAGGAAAAGCGAAAAACAGTTCGAAAGCTACAGTTTCGCCGGTGGTTGCCATATGCCGCAGCTGTTGTATTTCTTTTAGGCTTTATGACTTTTGTTCATCTATATTTGAACTTGGCTGATAAAACAGAAAATTATTTGTCACAGACCTATAAGGTTTTAGTTGATAAAGGACAACGGGCAAGTGTTATATTGCCGGATGGGACAAAAGTCTGGTTGAATTCTCATACGGAATTGACTTATAATGGTGATTATGGAAAAGGGAATCGTCAAGTCGTTTTGTCGGGAGAAGGTTATTTTGAGGTGGCAAAAGATTCTACTTCGAGATTTATAGTGAAAGCTGGAGAAATGGAGGTCGAGGCGTTGGGTACGACTTTCAATGTGAAAGCCTATCAGGAAGATAGAGAGTTGACGACAACTCTTTTTGAGGGAAAAGTTCGTACGTCAATAGGGAAAGATGAAGTCATTTTGAAACCTGATGAGAGTTTGAGTTTTGATAAGTCTTCGCGTAGAATGATTGTCTCCGATGATCTTGCGGCTTATGCTCGGATGTGGAAGGATAATGAGCTTGTTTTTAAAGGAGTAACGATGGAGGAAGTAGCCGTAATGTTGGATCGCTTATATAATGTGAAAGTACGGTTTGCTTCTGAAAAGGTAAAGCGTTATCGTTTTTCCGGAGTTATTAAAAATAATAGTCTGGAAAACGTGATTGAATTGATTAGTCTTACGGCGCCGATTATGTACAAGAAAGTAGGTGGCGAGATTATTATAGAGGAGAGAAAATAATAAAATAGAATATTAATGTAAACAGAATGCCTATGGGAAAGGGAGTATAAAAACACAGGTGTATCTAATTAAGAATAGACACACCTGAGATCTATGCAATGTAATTTTGCCAATTTGAAATCATCGCTTCTCACCACTTGATTTCAGATACAAAGTTACCTGATTAATTGATTATTAATTAATGGAGAACTCTAAAAAAAATGAATACCTTAAAGAATTTATTACGGAAAGGAATCACAATTGGAAGTTTTTGCCTTGTTTCGGGTACGATACTTTCTGCACAGATATCCTTATCCATGCAAAACAAATCCACTCGCGAGGTGATTCGCGAAATTGAAAAAGTAAGTGATTATCGATTTTTTTATAATGACAATCTATCCGGTCTGAATACAAGAATTTCAGTTTCAGCTCAGGGAGAAAATATTCGGGATGTGTTGGAACAGATAAAGAAACAGGCACAGATCACTTATATAATTAAAGAAAACAATCAAATTGTACTATCTGCTCCCGGTTATGTATCTGCGTCGACTCAACAAAATACCCGGAAGATTACCGGTATTATTAAGGACCAAAGCGGTGAACCGGTAATTGGGGCAAATATTGTTGAGAAGGGAACAGCAAATGGAACGATTACGGATATCGATGGACAATATTCGCTGGAAGTGGGGTCGAACAGTATTTTGGTAGTTTCCTATATCGGATATATTACTCAGGAAATTCCAGTGGGAAAGAACAGTACATTGGATGTATTATTGAAGGAAGATACGGAAACATTGGACGAAGTCATTGTTATCGGTTATGGAACGACAAAAAGAAAAGATTTCACCGGTTCTGTCAGTTCTGTTAAATTAGAGAATTCTCCGATTGCCCTGTCTCCGAACTTGAATGCATTGGAATCTCTGAAAGGTAATGTCTCAGGTTTGGATATCGGAGCGACTAATTCTGCTGGTGGAGAGCCGAGCATGCAGATGCGTGGACAAAAATCTATTTCCGGGTCCAATGATCCGCTGATCGTGGTGGATGGAGTTATTTTTATGGGTAGCATTAATGATATAAACCCGAATGATATTGAGAAGCTGGATATTATGAAAGATGCAAGCTCTGCTGCGGTTTATGGTTCGAGAGCCACCAATGGAGTGGTAGCTATTACAACCAAGAAAGGAAGCTCCAAAAAACCTGTTGTCAACTTTAATGGAAGTATCGGTATAGCTACTGCAGCGAACAGGGTGAAACCTTATGATAAAGATGGATTTATCAAATGGCGTTCTGATATGTTTAAGTCAGTATATAGTGCAACTGTACCACAGACGCCCTGGAGTCCTTTTGATGATCCGCGTACAATAGATTCTCAATATCTGGATCAATGGATGGCCTATCATAGTACCACACCGGATAATCTGGTAGATGCCTGGTTGTCGGGACTGCGACTGACCGGATTGGAGATAGAGAATTACAAAGCAGGAAGAAGTATCGATTGGGAAGATTATATTTTTCATAACGGTCCGAGGCAAGATTATAACATAAGTCTTTCCGGGAAAAAGGAAGATTTCTCTTATTACTGGTCATTGGGATATATGTCGAATGAATCATTAGTAAAGGGAGATGAATTTTCTACCATACGTTCGAGAGTGAATCTGGAAGGGAAACCTGCCCGCTTTTTAAAAGTAGGTCTGAATGCCCAATTCTCTTACCGTGACGAAAGCTCTGTTCCCGCAGACGTAGATCAGTATACCAAACTCACTCCTTACAGTTCCTTTTATGAAAGTGATGAAGAAACATTGAAATTATATCCCAATGATGATAATCAAGCAAAACATCCTTTATTAAATCCTACATACAGATCGCGGGAGCAGGAATATTTCACCTTTTTCCCTAAAATCTATGCCACTCTGGATTTGCCATTTGGAATTACTTATACGGTGAACTATACTACCCGGTTCGTCTTCTATCATAACAATATACATGATTCTTCTGAACACCCGGAATGGAAGTTGTTCGGAGGACGTGCTTCGCGTGAAAACTCTTTGAGGAGAGAGTGGCAAGTCGATAACATTATAAACTGGAACAAGACTTTTGCGCAAAAACATAAGGTAGATGTCACCTTGCTGGCAAATGCAGAAAAGTTCCGTAATGATACGGAGAAAATGAGTAACCAGAATTTTACTCCGAACGATATACTCGGATATCATGATATGTCCATAGGAAATTTACCGGAAATCTCGAGTGACGACCAAATCAGAACATCGAATGCCCTGATGGCCAGAGTCAACTATGGTTTCATGAACAAGTATTTATTGACTTTATCGGTACGAAGAGATGGATCGTCTTTGTTCGGATATTCCAATCCTTATGCTACCTTCCCGGCCGCCGCTTTGGGATGGGTGATTTCAGAAGAAAAGTTTTTCAAAGTGAAGTTTGTTGATTATCTGAAGTTAAGAGCATCCTGGGGAATAAATGGAAATAGAGACATTACAAATTATGCAGCTTTGTCTAAAATGCTTGCTGAAAAATCATTGAATACCGATTTAAATGGAAATCCGATTACCATTCCTACTCTGGAAATAAATACAATGGGAAACAAAAAACTTAAATGGGAAAAGACAGGAGCTTATAACTTGGCTTTGGACTTCAGACTATTTAATGGCCGTTTAAACGGAACCGTAGAAACCTATTATATGTCGACCACAGATGTATTGGTAAACAGAGAACTTCCTACCATCACCGGATACAAAAGAGTGTACGCCAATCTGGGAGAAATCAGAAACAAGGGGTTCGAACTTTCTTTGAGCAGTACCAATATGAAACAACATAATTTTGAATGGACATCCAATCTGATATTCTCATTAAACCGGAATAAGATTATTACTATAACCGGTGAAAAGTATGATGTTTTTGATAAAGATGGTAACTTTGTAGGGCAAAAAGAACCGGATGACAAAACCAATAACTGGTTTATCGGTCAGGCAAAAGATGTGATATGGGACTATAAGATTCTGGGAACCTGGAAGATCGGTCAAGAAGAAGAGGCTGCCAAATGGAATCAGGCACCTGGTGATTTCAGGCTGGAAGACGTAAATGATGATGGGTTGTTGACAGATGAAGACAAGCAATTTCTGGGATATAAAACCCCACGTTTTTCGTGGACATTGAGCAATACTTTTACGTTGTTTAATGACTTTGAATTCTCTTTTGTTCTGTATTCTCTCTGGGGGCATAAGGGTAGTTATAATTTGGCAAAACATGCAGATCATATAGAAGATCGCTGTAACTCCAGGGATATTCCTTATTGGACCCCTGAGAATCAGTTGGATGACTTTGCCAGATTGCGCTCTGCACCTGCAAAAGGAGTCAATTATTCGGTATGGTTTGATAAGTCTTATATACGTTTGGAAAATATAGCTTTAGGTTATAAGGTTCCTGCCAAATTTTTGAAAAAAACTCCTATATCCAACCTTAAACTTACATTGAATGTAAAGAATGCAGCTATGTGGGCAAAAGACTGGAAATTCGGTGACCCCGAAGATGGGATGCGTTCACAGAGAATATTCACTTTTGGATTAAATATGACCCTTTAAATTCTAAACCAAATTATATAGATATGAAAACCATTATGAAATATAAAACAGCGATATTATCTTTTACTATCTGCCTGTTTAGCTCATGCGGATCAGATTTCCTCGATCCTAAACCACTTTCTTTTTATGCTCCTGAGAATGCATTGATGGATGAAGCTGGATTACAAGCGGTATTGGATAAAGCAATGACGACTTTTCGGGGAGAATTTTGCGCCGATCAAGCACCGTTCTGTACAAATATGAAATATTCGGATATAGCTGTAGACGGTACAACAGATAAGGCGACCCCATGGCAAGATTTGAACAATCAGATGCTTCCCGATGGAGAAAATAATCATTTGGCATACACTAGAATTGGATGGTATTGGGATAATTCTTTTATTAACATAAAGAATTGTAATACAATTATAAACAGAATTAATGAAGCTACATTCAAATCGGAAGAATCAAAGAATGCGCTATTAGGTGGAGCTTATTTTATAAGAGCCTATCGCTACTATATGAAAACCTTGCAGTATGGAGATGTACCTTTGGTCTTGGATGAACTTACCGAACCCAAAGTTGATTATTATACTACCACAAAAGAGTCCATTTGGCTGAAAATGATAAAGGATTTGGAATTTGCTGCACAACATGTTCCCGAAGCTAATAAAGTAAAAGGCGGACAGGTTACCAAGGCTGCTTGTAAGCATTTACTTGCTAAGTACTACTTACTTGAAGGGAGATTCGATGATGCGATCCGAATAACAACCGAAGTTATAAATGGGGGAGTTCATAAACTCTGTACCGAACGCTTCGGATCAGATAAAAATATTGCCAATAAAGATGTGGTATGGGATATGTTCCGTATTGATAATAAAAGCCTGCCGGAAAATACCGAAGGTTTGTTGTTGACTATCGACAGATATGGTATGGAAGGAAATACTAGCGGTACTCAGGTCATGTATAATGCGCTTCCTTATTACGGATTGACTGGTGTCATTAAAACTCCTAATGGAGCAAACGGTATGTCGGATGCAGCTAAGAATGAAATAGGGATTGTAGAAAAATACGGTAGGGGAATCAGCCGTATTCGCCCCACTTGGTATTCACAAAAGGGAATATGGACCATCAATCACGTGGAAGACTTTTCTGATTATAGGCATCGGACAGATAATGAAAACTGGATGACTATGGAAATGCTGGTCTATAACAATCCTGCACTGAAGAAAAGCGGAAATGAATGGTATGGGAAGAATCTTCAACTGTATAGTGATCAGGGAAATATCTTATGTAAGGATACCATCCGATGCTGGTATGGTTGGCCAAATTATAAAACTTGGTATCCCGATCCAGACCGCGTACAACCAAAGGGAGGTCCGGGCGATTTCTATATTTTCCGTTTGGCTGAAACCTATTTGCTCAGGGCAGAGGCTTATGTATGGAAAGGCGAGTGGCAGAAAGCTGCCGAAGACATAAATACCATACGGAAAAGAGCTAATGCACAATATATGTATTCTACCGCTGATGTAGAGAAGCAAAAGATAGGTGCTGTATTGGATGAAAGGGCGAGAGAACTGTATTATGAAGAGCCTCGTAAAGTGGAATTAACACGAATGGCTATTATTTATGCCCGGACAGGAATTCCTTGTTACAATGGGAAGACATATACGATGGACAGGCTGACGGAAGATAATTTCTGGTACGACAGGGTAGTAGAAGTCAGTGACTTTTACAATAAAGGTGTACAGACTCCATACGGAAACTATTTCACTTGTTCCCCTTTCCATATATTCTGGCCTATTCCTTCGTATGCAATCAATACGAACTCCGGGGGAATAATCAATCAGAATAAAGGGTACCCTGGTACGGAAAAGAACATTCCTCCTTTGGTATACGAGGGTGATTAAAAAGAATAGAAGAATTAAATCAAAAATAATATGTTTTTAAACAACGATCCTATGAGATATATAACTGGAGCTGTGCTACTTTCATTAAGTTCGGGGGTACTTGCTGGAACTAAAGGAAAAGAAGAACCTACCAAACGTCCGAATATCTTATTCGTGATAAATGATGACCAAAGTTATGCACATACCAGTTTTGCCGGTAGCCGGTTTGTAAATACACCGGGATTCGATAGAGTGGCTTCTAATGGAATCTACTTCACAAATTGTTATGGCGGCTCTCCGGGGAGTGCACCTTCCAGAAGTAGTTTGGTAACAGGGCGCCATCACTGGCAAAACAAGCAATCCGGGCAGCATGCTTCTTCCTGGATGAAAGAGCATGTTCCGTTTGTCGACCTTCTGGAAGCAAGCGGATATTACACCGGTTTCACAGGAAAAGGTGTAGACCCTTTCCAATATGCACGGAATGACCAGGATACATTATGGAGAAAAGGAAACGCTGCCGGACATCCATTCAATAAACATAAATATGAAAAAAACACTTCTTCGGATTTACGTACGGCTAAAGGAATTGGATTGACGGACTATTATAAGAATTTCCGTTCCTTCATGCAGCAACGTAAAGACGGACAGCCTTTTTATTTTTGGTATGGAGCTACCGAGCCTCATCGCGTCTATGAAAAAGGTTCATGGAAACGCAATGGAAAGAGCCTCGATCAGGTAGATGTCCCCGGTTTTCTTCCCGATTCGGAAGAAGTGAGAGGGGATATGCTGGACTATGCCGTAGAAATAGAATGGGCTGATTCGCATTTGTCTAAAATGCTGGAATATCTGGATTCAATAGGTGAACTCAATAATACAATTGTTATAGTAACGGCAGATAATGGCATGCCTTTTCCTCGGGCAAAAGCCAATTGTTTTGAATATGGGGTACATGTTCCTTTCGCAGTTAGTTATCCGAAAGGTTTTCCGGGAAAACGCCGGGTAGATGATCCGATCAGCTTTGTGGATATTGCCCCTACCATTTTGGAAATGGCGGGAGTGAAACCGGATGGAATGCTTCCTATCTCAGGGCGGAGCTTTATGAATATACTTAAATCGAAAAAAGAAGGAATAGTAGATCAGTCGAAAAAGTATGTGTATATGGGCCGTGAGAGGCATTCTTCTTCCCGTTGGCAGAATTTAGGATATCCGCAGCGTGCTGTCCGCAACCAGGATTATCTGTTAATCTGGAACCTTAGGCCGGAACGTTGGCCTGCCGGAGCTCCTCAGATGCTAAATAAGAAAACGGGCGAACTATGCCCCATGTACGGAATCGGTGAAGATGGTACCTTCCATCCCGATTGGGCATTTACTGATGTGGATGATGCACCTTCTAAGACGTTTCTGATAGAGAATTATAAGGACCCCGTTATTCGTCCTTTTTTCGATCTGGCATTTAATAAACGTCCTGAGTTTGAGTTATATCATATTGGCAATGATCCGTTCTGCCTCGATAACCTGATTGGCAAGAAGGGTTATGCTGAGATTGAAAAAGAACTGAAACAAGCTTTATTGAAGGAGCTGAAACGATCGGAAGATCCC
>ERZ860710.1020-NODE-1020-length-14831-cov-2.331687_pt1 | contig 14831 bp, 7 predicted proteins | sample MGYA00509974_ERZ860710 | MGnify/ENA primary metagenome ERZ860710 (study PRJEB30046, sample SAMN00715261) | human gut metagenome | study: EMG produced TPA metagenomics assembly of the A metagenome-wide association study of gut microbiota in type 2...
ATATGATTATCTCGAAGAATAACCCGGAGTTTAAAAACCTGCCGGGTATTGCCGTGCTTATCGGTGGTTTATGGGTGGCAAACCTCTATTATTGGGGGTTCAATCAATACATCATCCAGCGGACGTTAGCGGCCAAGTCATTGAAAGAGGCCCAACGAGGTATTGCTTTTGCGGCGTTTCTTAAATTAATCGTGCCTTTGATCGTGGTTATTCCGGGAATCGTGGCTTTCGTGATGTACACCGAATCGAAAGACCCGTCCGTGACGGCTATGTTCGAGATGACGGGAGGAAATGATAAAGCCTATCCGTGGCTGATCGGGACGTTTGTACCCACGGGTTTGAAGGGACTGGTGCTGGCGGCATTGGCAGCGGCTATCGTTTCTTCACTGGCCTCCATGCTGAATTCGACTTCTACCATATTCACGATGGATATTTATAAACCTTACATGGATCGAGAGGCCTCACACAAAAAATTGGTGAGCGTGGGAAGAATCACGGCAGCCGTGGCGTTGGTGATTGCGGGTTTGATTGCACCCATGATGGCTAATTTCGACCAGATGTTCGTGTACATTCAAGAGTACACGGGGTTAGTGAGTCCCGGTATTCTAGCTGTGTTCCTGATGGGATTATTCTGGAAGAAGACTACGAACCAAGGGGCTATAACTGGGGTTCTGATCTCTATTCCCGTGGCGTTGTTGTTGAAGTTCCTGCCCATCGAAATGCCGTTCCTCGATCAGATGATGTACACGTTTCTGTTGACGATGGTAACGATTGGTATGGTTAGTTTGGCCACCTGCAAGACGGATGATGATCCGAAGGGTTTGGTGTTGACGTCTGAAATGTTCAAGACCGATAAGGTATTTAATATTTGTGCTTACGTGATTTGTATTTTGTTAGCCGTGATTTATACGGCTTGTTGGTGATTTAGGAAGAGAACGAGAAGATGTTTCGGGGAATAAAGGGTGTGATAAGCCCTTATCCCCAATTTATTTTCCTCGCACGGTCGGTACACGGTCGCTCATGAGCGACCGTGTACCGAAGGAGTACCGAGAGTGTACCGAAGTAGATCCCCGTTTTCAGCCTTATCTCATCTTGTCTTGTCGGGGATGTGGTTTACTATAAGCAGGTAAGTTTGGTAAATTAATTTGGGGAAAGCGACCTCGTCTCTTTAGGTATGTTCTTCAGCATATTTTGCCCTTTAAAGGCAAGATATTGTCATTAAAATTGTTAAGGGAGTTGTATCGAAAGAAAGAAAATATTAACTTTGAATTCATGTAAAGTAAGTGTTTCTTGTAATTAGTACTTATTGTTTTGACGAAATCAGAGGATGTTCTAATAAAAAAGTTCCGGGCTGGAAATGGTGTGATTTTCAAGGAGATTTTTGATCGATACTATCTCCCCGTGAAGTCGTATGGTTTCCAGTATGTCGAGGATGATGAGATTATTGAAGATTTCGTGCAAGATGCTTTCCTGAAGGTGTGGGAGAAACGGGCGGACTTTTATTTTGTTGCGGCGATTAAAAGTTTCCTGTATATGAGTGTCAGAAATGCTTGTTTGGATTACCTGCGTCACCAAAAAGTGCAACGTCGCAATGAGCCGGAATTAATCCTGTGGCTCACGGAAGAGGGGGAGGAAGAATTTATTCTTGAAGAGGAGGTCCATGCGATGGTGTACGATGCGATAAAGGATTTGTCGGAGCGATCCCGTCGGGTCGTGATTCTGACGATGGAGGGCCTTTCCAATCCTGAAATTGCGAAAGAGTTAGGGGTTTCCGTGAATACGGTGAAGACGATTAAATTACGTGCTTACAGGGTGTTGCGGGAACGGTTGAAGGGTATTCAGTGGTTGTTATTACTTCTTTTGGGCGTTTAAAGAATTTTTTTTTACAAAGGGTGTCACCCTGTGGGGAGGTGTTCACGTTTTAGGGGAAATTTTTGAAAAATGGAGAAAATTAATCCTAGGATAGAGCTTGTTATTTATCGTTTTTTACGTGGGGAACTCTCCGCATCTGAACGGGAAATGCTCGAATCCTGGTTACGTGAAGGAAGGCATAGGGAGTTGTTCGAGAAAATCTGTAACAAGGAGAATATGCTGGAAAAGTCGTTCTATTTTGATCGACTGGATAAAGGGAGGGAAAAGACATGGAATCGTTTGGAACGGGCGATCGGATTGCGTCGTCGAGTCGTGTTGCGTCGTTGGTCGATTGCGGCTTCATTGATTGTTCCTCTTTTGATCGGTGTGTTATATCTGAACGAACGTCAGATTATCCCGGAAATACCGGGGCGACAGTTGGAACGAATTGTTCCGGGAATCTCTACGGCACAACTTTATCTGCCTGATGGTAACGTGGTCGATCTCGGTAAGGATAGTGTGTGTGATTTACAGTTGCTGGAGGGAGGACGTTTTGTGAACGAACGGGGTACATTGACTTACAAGGGGGATAGTTCGGAGGTGAAAGTGGCGCAATACAGTGAAGTTCGGATACCGAGGGGAGGAGAGTATAAGGTCGTGTTGCCGGACGGAACGATCGTGTGGTTGAATGCCGAGTCGTCACTTCGTTTCCCGACGTTATTCACGGGAAAGGAAAGAAAAGTGTATGCAAAAGGAGAATTGTATTTTGATGTGAAACACGATGATACAAAACCTTTTATAGTAGAAGTGGAGAAAGATTACTTGGTTCGGGTGCTTGGAACCGAATTTAACCTCCGGGCATACAGCGGTTTTCCCGTGGTAACAACTTTGGTGGAAGGATGCGTGCAAGTGAGGGGTGTGGGTAACACGGTATCGTTGGCTCCGGGACAGCAAGCGCTCGAAGTGTCAGGAACTCGTAACATTAAAGTGCTTGACGTTGATGTTGCTCCTTACGTGGCATGGCATGAGGGGAAATTCTATTTTGTTCATGCCCCGTTGAATAGTATAATGGAAGAGTTGGCGCGTTGGTATGATGTAGAGGTTGTGTTTGAGAATCCGGCAGTGAGGGAAGAATGTTTTACGATCGAGATGCAGCGGTTTGATGATTTTAACAAGGTGTTGAGATTAATTGAGCGAACAGGTATGGTGACCATCTCGGTGGATGGACATATCGTGACAGTAAAATAAAAAAACGGGAGATCTGGATCATCCCCCGCTTTAAGTAAGGTGCTTAAGGCACAATGTAAAATTTTAATTCTACAAAGTTATGAAAAAAATCAGAACGAGTGGGTTCTTTAGGCGAATCCATGGGAATTTTTTGTTGATGATGAGGTTGACAATGTTGTTCCTACTGATGACGTTTGTCTCGTTGACGGCCACAGCGTTGGGGCAACGAGCGACGATCAAATTGGACAATGTTGATTTGCAAGTTGCTTTTAACGAAATTAAACAGAAAATGGGATACACATTCGTGTACAATGATCAAGTGGTGAAGAATGTGGGGAAGGTTTCTGTTAATGTTACGTCTTCGGATATAAAGTATATCTTGGCTAAATGTTTGGAAGGGACATCTCTCGATTTTTACATTGAAGATAATATCGTGGTGATTAAATCAAAAGCGGAGCAGGCCCGGGAGACGGAGAGAAAGCCGGTAACCGTGAAGGGGAAAGTGGTTGATGAGAAGAAACAGCCTTTACCCGGGGTTACAGTTTTGTTAAAGGGTACGACTTTGGGAGTAACAACCGGGGGAGAGGGTGATTTTTCGATTGTGATTACTGATACGACCAAGGCTGAACTCGTATTTTCATTTATCGGTATGGTGTCTCAAACAATCCCTTATAAAAGTATTCCTAAAGGGGAGTGGACGATCGTTTTGAAGGATGATGTACAGGAGATGGATGAAGTTGTTGTTACGGGTATTTATTCTCGTAAAAAGGAGAGTTTTACCGGATCATCAACAACCTATACGGCAAAGGAATTGAAAACTATCGGGAACCAGAATGTGCTTCAGAGTTTGAAAACGATGGATCCCTCGTTCGCGATCGTGGAGAACAATCAGTTCGGATCCGATCCGAACCGTCTGCCGGATATTAACGTGAGGGGTAAAACCAGCGTGATCGGTTTGACACAGGAGTACGAGGTCGATCCGAATCAGCCCTTGTTTATTTTGGATGGGTTCGAGACAACTTTAAAGACGATCAGTGATTTGAGTATGGATCGCGTGCAAAGTATTACGGTGCTGAAAGATGCGGCAGCCACGGCAATTTATGGTTCGAAAGCGGCGAATGGTGTTGTGGTGATCACTACTGTTGCCCCGAAACCGGGTGAAGTGACTATTTCGTACAGCCTGACAGGTTCGGTTTCTATGCCTGATCTTTCTGATTATAACTTGGCTAATGCAAGGGAAAAATTAGAAATAGAGCAAAAAGCCGGGATTTATACCCCGCAATATTATATGACTTGGAAACAAGCTTTGGATGCTTATAACCAGCGATTGTTGCGCGTAGAGGAAGGTGTGAACACAGATTGGTTGTCAATTCCTTTGCGAAATTCCGTTAATCATAAGCATAGTTTTTCGATAGAGGGGGGGAATGCAGATTTACGTTATGGACTTGATCTCTCTTATAATAAAAATAATGGTGTGATGAAGGATTCTTACCGGGATATCATGAACGTGGGGTTTCACGTGGATTACCGGCTTAAGAATTTGCAGGTGGTGAATTATATCGAGTATAATTATACCGAGGCACAAGAGTCTCCTTATGGTGATTTTTCCGATTACACTCATTTACAACCATATGATCGTCCTTATGACAAGAAGGGAACATTGATTTCCGGAGCATTGGAATTTTCAACACTACCTCATAGGGATACCCGAGTGAATAATCCTTTGTACGAGGCTCGTTTAAATAATTTTGAATACGAGAAAGGGGATGTGTTTATCGATCGATTGATGGCTCAATGGTTCTTGACGGATTATTTGCATTTAAAAGGTCAGATTGCTATAACGAAAGAATTTACTAAAAAAGAACGTTTTATTGATCCTCTTTCTTCCAACACGACTGCAAAAGCTCAGAAGGAAGCGGAATTGGAGGGTGATCTTTATTTAACGAAAGGGGAATCCACGAATTGGGATGCTCAAATTGGTGCGTATGTATCAAAATCATTTGGTGCGCATGCTTTGAATGCTTCAGTGGTAGTCAATGCCACGTCTCGCAAATCTGAAAGTACCTCCAGTCATTACCGAGGATTTCCTTCCGGAGAGTATCATTCTCCTAATTATGCAGCAGAGATCAAGGATAAACCCTCAAAATCTCAGAGTGCTAGTCGGTTGGCCGGTTTTTTGCTTTTAGCGAATTATACTTGGAATGATATTTATCTGGCAGACGTGTCTGTGCGTTTTGATGGTTCATCTGAGTTTGGTTTGGATCAAAAATGGGCTCCATTCTGGTCGTTTGGAGCGGGTGTCAATTTGCATAACTATGCTTTCTTGAATGGGAGTAAGGTGATCAATCGCATGAAATTTCGTGCTTCTTACGGGCAAACCGGTAAAGTGAATTTTCCGTCTTACAGTGCCAGAACGGTTTATCGGACGTTTGATCGTTGGTATATTGCCGGTTTTGGAGTCGGTTTGAAGGCATTGGGAAATAGAGATTTGAAATGGGAGACAACGAATAAATTGAATGTCGGTACGGATATGGAATTTTGGAATAGTCGGATTTCTTTGGTGTTTGATTATTATTACAATAAAACGGTTGACTTGATCACGGATGTAACTTTGCCGGGATCTGCCGGTTTCTCTTCTTACAAGAGTAATTTGGGTGAAACGTTGAACAAGGGATTCGATATTCAGTTTCGTTTTGATGTAATGAAAAACAAGGATTGGAATGTTGCCTTATGGGGTAATCTGAACCATAATAGGAATGAAATTCTGAAAATTTCAGATGCTTTGAAAGCTTATAATTCTCAAGTGGAAGATTATTATGGACTTGCTGAAGAGAGTCAAACACCAACTTTATCATGGACTCAGGCCGGTAAGACCTATTCGGATTTTATCAAACCGATCATGAAGTACGAGGAAGGCGCCTCTTTAACAGCAATTTATGGCGTACGTTCATTGGGTATTGATCCCTCAAACGGTAAAGAGTTGTATCTCTACCGTAATGGACAGGCCAGTCACAAATGGAAAGCAACAGAAGAGGTCGTGCTTGGAGATTCGGAGCCTAAGGCTAGCGGGTCTTTCGGTTTGAATGCTACCTACAAGAATTTCTCGTTATTTGCTTCCTTCGGTTATGAATGGGGAAAACAGACGTACAATGAAACGTTGATCATGAATGTTGAGAATGCGGACATTCAAGGAAGTAATGTTGATAAACGTGTGCTGACACAGCGATGGGAAAAACCGGGTGATATTGCTCCATTGAAAGATATAAAGGATATGAATAGTGTTACGTTGCCTACTTCCCGTTTTGTGCAGGATGAAAATGTTTTATCTTTAGATGCTTTGACGTTGAGTTATGATTTTGACCCGCTATGGCTTCGGAAAATATTTTTGAAAACTCTGCGTTTGGAAGTAAGTACGAATGAATTATTCCGTTTGTCTTCCATCAAGCAGGAGCGAGGGACGAGTTATCCTTTTGCCAGAACGGTGAATTTTTCTTTACGTGCAACTTTTTAGTAAGTCAGGAATATGAGAAATAAATTATTGTATTTAGTTTTACCGTTCTTTATGTTGTCATGTAATGAATGGTTGAATGTGGAACCGGAAGATGAGATTAGTGAAGAGAAGTTATTTTCCACGGGCACAGGTTTCCGGCATGCTTTAAATGGTGTTTACTTTACCATGGAGTCAAGGAATTTATACGGAAAACATTTGACGTGGGGAATCGTGGATGCATTGGGGCAGGTGTATGATTATAAAAAAGCTCCGGGTGTAAACGAAATGGAGTATGGTGCTGCTAAATATGCATGGGACTATTATGAATTCAAACCGGTGTTATCTTCTATCTGGACGGAGGCTTATAATGTCGTGGCCAATTGTAATAATATAATACAACAAATAGAATATGCTGATCCAGAGATATTTGCCTGGAAGGAAAATGAGAAAGCCATGATCTGGGGAGAGGCTTTGGCATTACGGGCGTTTATACAATTTGATATGTTACGTTTATTTGCCCCGGCACCCTCGACGAATCCGGGTGATCGTAAGTTTATTCCTTATGTGAATACTTACCCATCCTATATTTCTAACCCCAAAACGGTGAATGAGTGTCTGGAGTTGATTGCCAAGGATCTGATTGATGCGAAACAATTATTGTGGAAATATGATTCTGCAGGATCTTTTAGTCGTTCGGATAACTTCGAACTGGCGGGAAGCGGTGAAAAAATATTTTTAATACGTCGGGGTTTTCATCTGAATTATTGGGCGGCTACCGCTTTGTTGGCTCGTGTGTACTTGTATGCTCAGAAAGAGGATGAGGCTTTGGAACAAGCAAAAGAGGTGATGAATTTTGCATCCCAAAAAGGAGCTTTCTCTTTGGCAGATAGATTTTATTATGGAGATCGGAAGTGTTATTCCGACGTGATATTCGGATTGCATGTTATAGACCTGTTGGATTATAATAAGGATATTATGAGCATGGAAAACGAAAATAATGTTAAGTATTTGGCTGTTTTGGAGGCGGACAAGAATTATTTTGGTGAAGATTTGGAAATATCCAAAGGGGATAACGGGACCATAATGACAAGCAATGACTATCGTTTTAAATATTGGATAGAAGATATGAATAATGAACATTATTCTTATCGATTGACCAAGTATGATGCGTCGACTTCGGGAGCAACTGCCGGAGTAATGGAAGTTTCTGATCATATCGTACCTTTTATCCGGATGAGCGAGGTGTACTATATTGCTGCCGAGATTTTATGCAAGCGGGGAGCGGAAGGATTGACGAAGGCGAAATCTTATTTGTCATATATAAAAGGACGACGCGGGTTGAAAAAGACGGATATGACCCTACAAAAAATTGAAAATGCGCAACCCGATGAATTTATGGATTTATTGATTAATGATATGCGTCGGGAATGGATAGGGGAAGGACAGACGTATTTTATTTATAAACGTTTGAATAAGAATATTCCGAATGCAAATGGAGGTTCTGTTCTTGCTTCAGAAAATGTGTTTGTGGTACCACTTCCGGATGTTGAAACTAATTTGTGATGATTATGAGAAAATATATTTTGTTTGCGTTCGTTTGGGCGTGTGTGTTGTCTGCTTGTAGTGAAAAAGGGATCATGGAATATTCCGATAATACCCTTTACGTGTATTTTGCTGCAGATGCAACGAAAGATAGTACAACTTATTCATTTAAAGCTTATCCTAGTGGAGAGATTCACGTGAAGATTCCGATGAAATGCGATGGTGTTTGGGAGAGAGAGGATCGGGAGTACACCGTATCTGCTGACAAGAACTTTACGACTTTACCTTCCGATTTGTATGTATTGCCAGAGAAGTGTGTTTTCCCGGCAGGACAATTGCAGGATACGATTGAAATCGTATTGTTGGATGGCGAAGTATTGAAAGAAAAAATGTGTCGGTTGATGTTGAAGGTGGACGAGACTGAATTTGTGAAAGAGGGAGAGGTGGAATTCAGTCGTGCCATATTCTTGGTTTCCTCGAAGTTAATTCGTCCTGATTGGTGGACCGTGTGGGATGGTGGTTATGGTGGAGCTGAGAATTATTTTAATATTGCGGAGCAGATTTATCTAGGTGAATATTCGGAAACGAAATACACGATGTTTCTGGAGGAATTGGCAAAAGATGGAGTGGAGTTTGATGGGAAGAATAAGTTGGTGTTGAAGAAATATTCCCTGCGTTTGAAGCGTCGAGTAGAGGAATATAATAATGATCCCGAGAATATAGCCAATGGTAAAGTTCCATTAAAAGACGAGAATGGTAATAAAATAGTTATTCCTGTAGTTGGGTAAAAACGGATAGAGTATGAAAAAAAATTTGATATATATTTTTATTCTGTTGTCAGTCATGGCTTGCTTGGATGATAAGAGCAACTATGATTATAAGGATTTGAATGACTTTGAAAATTGGGATCGTAATGGAGTAAGTAATGTTGATAGTGATTACACGTTATATCCCGGTGAAGAAATTCTGTTTGAACCGAAGGTCCGATTTTCGATTGATTCGTTAAACCCGGATGCATCATATGCTTGGTATTTGGGTAAAGAAGAGGAAAAGACTTTGTTGTCGGAACAATTGAACTATACCTATAAGGCAGAAGAGATTGGGGAATTTACTTTGTTGTTTTGTGCAACTGATAATAAAACGAATGTCACGTTTACAAAAGAGATTAGTGTAGATGTGATTGCTTCCTGGAAATACGGTTGGATGGTATTGTCGCGGTCTGCCGGTAATGAATCCCAGTTGTCCATGATCCTGTCCAAAAAGCAGAAGATAAGTGTGACTGTTGATGGTAAAGACGTGTCACGGGATACTGTTGTTTATGTGGGAGAAAACATGAATATAGTACCAAATTTGGGTAGAGGTCCTCGTCGTTTGGTTGAAAATTTCATTCTCCCGACAGTACATGGGATGTTGGTTGAAGATGAGGTTATGGTGTTGCAGGAGAGTGGACCGGTGGAGTTGGATGGAAATAAATTGACACCGGTGGGATATGCAAAAAATGAGTTTTTTGACGGGATTCCGGATCATTTTGATCCGGTGGATGCCGTGCTGACGTTTGACGGGAAGTGGCTTTTGAATTCTGATAATTACATATATATGGCTAATCTTTCCGTTGCGATTGATTTGCACTCCGGGTTCTACTTGAAAGATGCGTCGTTAAACGGGAAAAAGGTGAAGACTTTATTACCATATTACAAAGGTGAAGGTAATTATCTGATCGTTGGTATTGATGAAAACGATACTTATTTCGGGATCGTGAATGATGGAGAGTGTGGTTATAATTCTACCGATTATGTGATAAACCCCTTGAATAGCGTGGGAGCGTGTGCGGAGTTTCGAGATGATTATGAGAATGATCTTTTTAAAGGGGTAGAAGGTGAGTTTATTTTTCATGCTTGGGCTAACGAGGCAAATTATTATACTTCACCAGCCTATTTTTCAGTTCTTGACCAAAATGGAGAGTATTTGTGGCACTATTATGAATTAGATTACCGGAAGGAAAATGATAAATTCTATTTGACTGAGGAATCCAGTGAATCCGGTCAAATACCTGCTTCTATCATGGTTGATTATAAATGTATGGCTTTCTTCCCTTGGCATGAATGGTTGCTTGTTGTTTCTAGTGACCAATTACATTTCTATGATTATTGGGAAAATAGAATAATCAATCTGGCTTCTTTGCCACAGTTCAACTCGGAAATTGTAGGTCTTGCTGTAAAGGATTATGATTCATATTATGGTACTTTAAATGCTCATTTGGCTGTGGCTTTGAAGTCCGGTGAGGTTTATATTTTTGAAGTAAAGTATGATAGCGAACTAGAGGAAATGGAATTAGTGGAGTTGTACCACAAGGATGGTTTCGGGGAAATTGTAGATATCGAATGTAAGTTTGGTCAAGGAAATAAGCCAGGCGCATCTAGTATGTATTAAGTATGTTGTTTTAACCGATAGAATTTCAAAGGGAGCATTGCTCCCTTTGAGTTCTCTTTTGTTATTTTAAAAATAGGTGATTATTGTCATTTGTATGTAAATCAGTTGTTTGTATGAATAAGGTATTAGTTTTATTGTCATTGTTATTATTTACTTTTTGGGGAAAAGCCCAGCAGAAAGCGAATTATAAATTGGCAGAGAAGTTACGGAATGTTTCATTGGGTAGTTTAATCGGGAAGTATAGTATGGACGTGTTTCCCAAACAGATTAACAATACGGATAAGTTTTGGTTTGAGTTTACCACGGAAGAGGGAAAGAATTTCTATTTTGTTGATCCGGTAAAAGGAGAAAAACGTTTATTTTTTAATAATACGGATATTGCACAAGGGGTAAGTCTGATTACCCGGAAAGGCTATAACGAGAAAGATTTGAGAATCTCCGATATAGAGTTATCCAAAGATCTGACTAAAATGACCTTTTCTATGGATGGTCGTTATGAATTTGACTTTAAGACAAAGAAAGTACGGGCTGTGGAGAAGGATCATTCAGAGGAAGATGACGAAGTGATTTATTCTTGGATGACCTTTTCTCCGGATCGGAAATATATATTGTATGCGAAAGATCATAACCTGTATATACGAGGTAATAAAGCTAAAGGTATAGATACCACAGAAATTCAGTTAACAACTGACGGAGAAAAATATTACTCTTTTGCTCGTAATTCGGAGGATGATAGAAAAGATGAAGCGGAAACAAATGCTCGTTGGTTTAAGGATTCCAAGCATATTTATGTGGTACGTGAAGATAGCCGAAAATTGAAGGATATGTTTGTTATTAATTCATTGACTAAACGTCCGACGTTGGAAAAGTATCGATATGAGATGCCGGGAGAGAAGGATTTATGCCAGTACGAATTGTGGATTATTGACATCGAGAAAAAAACAGCCAACCGGGTTCCGGCTGATAAATGGACGGATCAATACATTCAGGTTATCCAACCCGGAGAAAAAGGTGACAAGCTTTTTTTCCAGCGTTTTAAACGTACATGGGATGAAGTTGATATTTGCGTGGTAAACACGGAAACGTTGGAAGTAAAGGAGTTGATTCACGAGGTTGACAAACCTTACCGGGATTATCATATGCAGAATACGGTAATATTAAATGACGGGAAAGATATTCTGTTTCGTTCGGAGCGCACGGGTTGGGGACATTATTATCATTATGACGGAGAAGGACGTCTGAAAAATGTTATCACTTCAGGACCTTGGGTGGCCGGACAGGTGGCGGCTATTGACACCGTGGGGCGTACGATTTACTTGTACGGTTTCGGAAGGGAGAAAGGGGTTGATCCTTATTATTATATGCTTTATAAGGCAAGTATTGATAAAGAGGGCGTTACATTGTTGACTCCAGAGAATGCTCAACACGGAGTTTCGTTCTTATCTTCTAAACGTTATTTCGTGGATACTTATTCACGGGTGGATATGGAGCCGAAAATTGTTTTGAGGAATAACCAGGGGAAGATGATCATGGAATTGGCAAAACCCGATACCCGACGTTTGAAGGAATTAGGATGGAGAGCCCCCGAACGTTTTACCGTGAAGGCGGCAGACGGTTTGACTGATATATATGGGATTATGTGGAAACCTGCTGATTTTGACCCGAACAAGAAATATCCGATTATTTCTTCCGTGTATCCCGGCCCGTTTTTCGAGTACGTGAATACCTCTTTCCGTGTGGATGATAGTTATAACATGAGACTGGCTCAACTCGGTTTTATCGTGGTGGCTATGGGACATCGGGGGGGAAGCCCGATGCGGGGCAAATTCTATCATCGTTACGGGTATGGAAAATTGCGGGATTATCCTTTGGCAGATGATAAGTATGCCATCGAGCAATTGGCAGATCGATACGCTTATATTGATCTCTCTAAGGTTGGTATTTTCGGACACTCCGGAGGAGGATTCATGTCAACTGCAGCACTTTGTACTTATCCGGATTTTTACACTGCAGCCGTGTCGTCTGCGGGAAATCATGATAATAATATTTTTAACCGAGGATGGTCCGAGATATATCATGGGGTTAAGGAAACTGCCAAGAAGGTGAAAGGGAAGGACGGACAGGATAGTACAGTGTATACGTATTCGTGTAAGGTCCCTACGAACATGGAGTTGGCAAAGCGTCTGAAAGGGCACTTGTTGTTAGTGACGGGAGATATGGATAAAAATGTGCATCCTGCTAATACATTACGTATGGTGGACGCCTTAATTAAGGCAAAGAAGAATTTCGAGATGATCGTGTTACCGGGTAATGGGCATGGTTTCGGGGGAAAGGCAGAGGCTTTCTTTGAGCGTAAATTGTGGTATCATTTTGCGAAGTATTTGTTAGGAGATGAGAGGATAGTAGAAGATGATGAATTGCAAATAGAGGATTAAGATGAACAAGATAATAATGTGTATAACGCTGGTTGTCTGTGCTTTGTTGACGAACGGACAACAAAAGGCAAATTATAAGCTGGCGGAACGATATAAGAAGCATGAAATTGTGGGTGTTTCGGGTAATAGTATGGCGATTTACCCTGAATTTATTAATGATTCCGATCGCTTTTGGTATTCTTTCTCGGATAGTAATGGAAAAAGATATTATTACGTGGATCCGGCAAAGAAATTAAAACGGTTGTTGTTTGATAACGATGAATTGGTAGCCCAAATAAGTAAAGAAACTCGTAAGGCATATAATTCAAAGGATTTATCCTTGCAATCTATCGAATTCGATAAAAAGGAACGTTCATTTACTTTCGAGTTTGATGGGGCAAAGTATCGGTACACGGTTAAAACCGGGAAAGTGGAAAAGATTGATTCTTTGCAACCGTGGTCCGGTCGGGAATCGTGGATGAAGTATTCCCCGGATAGTTTATATATTCTGTATTGTAAAAATCACAATTTGTACGTGATGGGTAATAAGGACAAGGGACAGGATTCCACGGAAGTGCAATTGACTTTTGATGCAGAAAAGAATTTTACTTTTGCCAAAGAGATGGATGACTCCGATGGAGAGGTAGAGACTGTTGCAGAATGGTTTAAAGATTCAAAAAAGATTTATGCCGTGAGAGAGGATGCCCGGAAGGTGAAGGATTTGTATCTGGTAAATAGCTTGTCGCAACCTCGTCCGACGTTGAAAACTTACAAGTATGATATGCCGGGAGATAAAGAAATATCGCAAGGTGAATTGTTGGTGATAGACGTGGAAACGAAGAAGATCACTAAGTTCAATATCGATAGATGGCAGGATCAGTATTTTGAAGTGTTGTATGTAAGTAAAGATTCGGAAAGAATTTATTTTGAACGGACAAACAGGGCGTACAATGAAAAAGAATTATGTGTTATAAACGTGCTTACCGGGGAGGTGAAAGTGTTGGTTCACGAGGTTGACAAACCGTTTATGGATTTTAAGATGGTGAGCATCTCTTTTCTGAATGATGGTAAGGATATCGTGTATCGTTCTGAGCGTAGTGGCTGGGGGCATTATTATCTATATGACGGAGAGGGAAATCTGAAGAATGAGATCACTTCCGGAGATTGGGTTGCCGGTCCGATATGCGAGATAGACACGGTGGGACGTGCGCTTTATTTCTACGCCTTGGGTAAGGATGAGAATATAGATCCTTATTACTATACATTGTGTAGAGCTAGTCTGGATAAACCAAATTCCGTGGAGCAACTGACATTTGACAATGTGACTCATGCTGTAGATTGGTCTAAAACGTTTAATTATTTTATTGATACTTATCAACGGGTCGATTTGGAACCGCACGTCGTTTTGCGAAACAGACACGGAAAGAAAATCATGGATTTGGAGAAGGCCGATATATCTCGGATAAAAGAGATGGGGTGGAAAGCTCCGGAACGTTTTAAAGTAAAAGCGGCAGATGGTGTTACGGATTTGTATGGCGTGATGTGGAAGCCATTTGATTTTGATTCCACGAAACATTATCCTATAATATCTTCTGTTTACCCAGGTCCTTTTTACGAGTATGTGCCGACCCAGTTTGATTTCATTCATGGCCGTAATACGCAATTGGCACAACTTGGATTCATTGTTATTGCCGTGGGACACCGGGGGGGATCGCCTATGAGGGGAAAATATTATCATACTTATGGTTTTGGAAATTTACGAGACTATCCCTTAGCGGACGATAAGTATGCCATAGAGCAATTGGCTGATCGCTATCCCTATATTGATGCCACGCGCGTGGGAATTTTCGGACATTCGGGAGGTGGTTTTATGGCTA
>ERZ860710.1025-NODE-1025-length-14747-cov-3.171862_pt1 | contig 14747 bp, 10 predicted proteins | sample MGYA00509974_ERZ860710 | MGnify/ENA primary metagenome ERZ860710 (study PRJEB30046, sample SAMN00715261) | human gut metagenome | study: EMG produced TPA metagenomics assembly of the A metagenome-wide association study of gut microbiota in type 2...
TGCCACTGATTCGCCGTATCATTAAGCAGCGCGGGAAGCAGCCGCTTCCCGCGCCCTAAAAAATTTTGAAGGGAGAAATACAATCATGGCCGAACTGTCGCCAATGATGCAGCAATATCAGAAAATCAAGGCGGAAAACCAGGGGGCTATTTTGTTTTTCCGCCTTGGAGATTTTTATGAAATGTTCTTTGACGACGCGGTGCTGGCGTCGAAGGAACTGGAACTGACCCTTACCGCGAGAGACTGCGGACAAAATAAAAAGGCGCCCATGTGCGGCGTTCCCTACCACAGCAGCGAAAGCTATATCGCCAGGCTGATTTCCAAAGGCTATAAGGTGGCCATCTGTGAGCAGATGGAGGACCCCGCCCTGGCGAAGGGGCTGGTAAAACGGGATATTATCCGTGTAGTCACCCCTGGTACTGTCTTAGAGGGCAGTATGCTGGACGAGGGCAAAAATAATTTTATCTGCTCTATTTACGCCATAGGGGACCATGCGGGCATCTGCTTCTGCGATATTTCCACCGGCGAGCTTTATTCCACCAGCCTGGATAAGGACTTGGAAAATGAGATTTTAAACGAGCTGGGCCGTTTTTCTCCCCGGGAGATTTTGATCGGCGGCGAGACGGTGAATATGAAGAAGCTGGCTCCGTTTATCCGGGATAAGCTGTCTGCCTGCGTGGAAATGCGGGAGGATGCCGAGTTCGAGCTGGAAACCTGCCGCAGGACCGTGCTGGAGCAGTTTAAAAAGGAAACGCTGGATGATCTGGGAATGGAGGGGCAGGACCAGGCGGTTTCCGCTCTGGGAGCCCTGCTCAATTACCTTAAGGATACCCAGCGAAAGGTGCCCTTAAAAATAAACCGGATTGAAAATTATACCCAGGCCCAGTTTATGGGTATAGACCTTAACACCCGGCGGAATCTGGAGCTGCTGGAAACCATGCGGAACAAGGAGAAGAGAGGCTCTCTGCTGTGGGTGCTGGATCAGACTAAAACCGCTATGGGAAAGCGGCTTCTCCGCACCTGGATCGAGCAGCCGCTGTTAAGCTGCGGGAAGATTATCCGCCGGCAGAACGCGGTGGAGGAGCTTTACTGTGATCCGTTCTTGTGCGGAAACCTGGCGGATCAGCTCACCGGGGTTTTTGATTTGCAGCGCCTGATCACCAGAATCGTTTACGGCACCGCCAACGGCCGGGAGCTTCGTTCCCTGTCCGCTACCATCGGCTTGCTGCCGGAGCTGAAAAAAATGCTGGAAAACCGGAAATCCGAGCTGCTGCAAAGCATTTACGAGGATTTGGATACTTTAGAGGATGTCCATGACCTGATTGAAGGCTCGATTGTAGACGACCCGCCCTTCTCCGTACGGGAAGGCGGCATCATCCGGGAGGGCTACAATCAGGAGGTGGACGAGCTCAGAAAGGACATGACCGGCGGCAAGGACTATGTGGCCGCCATCGAGAAGCGGGAACGGGAGAAAACCGGGATTCCCAAGCTTCGGGTAGGCTATAACCGGGTGTTCGGCTATTATCTGGAGGTCACCAACTCCTACAAGGATCAGGTGCCGGACAGCTACATAAGAAAGCAGACTCTGACCAACTGCGAGCGTTACGTGACTCAGGAGCTGAAAGACCTGGAGGGCCGAATTTTAGGCGCTAAGGACCGGTGCGTACAGTTGGAATACCGTCTGTTTGACGATATCCGCACTACGGTGTCCGCCCAGCAGGAGCGGGTGCAGAAAACCTCAAACGCCATCGCTCAGCTGGATGTTCTATGCTCCTTCGCCCGGGTAGCGGTAAAAAACCAGTATTGCCGCCCGGAGGTCAATTTAAGCGGGAAAATTGTACTGAAGGAAAGCCGCCATCCGGTGGTGGAGCTGCTTTCCGATGCGTCGCCCTTTGTGCCCAACGACGCGCTGCTGGATCAGGACGAAAACAGAGTGCTGGTGATTACCGGCCCGAATATGGCGGGAAAATCCACCTATATGCGGCAGATCGCCCTGATTGCGCTGATGGCCCAGCTGGGCAGCTTTGTGCCGGCGGCTTCGGCGGAGATCGGCCTGGTGGATCAGATTTTCACCCGGGTAGGCGCCTCCGATGACCTGGCGTCGGGCCAGTCTACCTTTATGGTGGAAATGAACGAGGTGGCGGATATCCTAAAGCGCGCCACCTCCAACAGCCTTTTGGTGCTGGATGAAATCGGAAGAGGCACCTCTACCTTCGACGGCATGAGCATCGCCAGAGCGGTGCTGGAGTTTGTTGTGGATAAGCGGAAGCTGGGAGCGAAAACCCTGTTCGCCACCCATTACCACGAGCTGACGGAAATGGAAGAACTGATGGACGGCGTGAAAAATTACAGCATCGCCGTGAAAAAGAGAGGCGACGATATCACTTTCCTGCGCCGGATTATCCGGGGAGGGGCGGATGACAGCTACGGCATTGAGGTAGCAAAGCTGGCGGGCCTTCCTCAGCCGGTCATCAGCCGCGCCAAGCAGGTGCTGAAGGAGCTGGAAACAGGCCAGGAGGTCACTCCGAAAACGAAAGCTCCGAAAAAGGCGCGAAAGGAAGAACCGCCGGCGCCTCAGATTTCTCTGCTCCCCAGCGCGGAGTCGGAAATTGAGGAACGGCTGAAAAAGGTGGACGTCAATACCCTGACTCCCATTGAGGCTATGAATTTACTGTTTGAGCTGGCGAAAATGGCCAAGGAAGGCTAGTGCGCCCGCGGCTTTCCGGACAGAAGCGGGGTGTGGGGACACAGAGCTTTCCGCTTTCGGTTTTTTCTTCTTCAAACAGTTTTTTAGCCGTTAAGAAGTGGAAACGCAGGGGCTCAGCCGAAAAATAAAACGCTGGCTTGGCTTTCGCTGATTTGAATTCGCGCCATGGAAAGCGCCAGGCCGGAGCGGATAGGCGGAATCATATGCGGTTCAGGCGGAGAAGATTCGCTTTAAAAATCAGGCGGGCCGTTCGGCGGCCTGAGGGTAAATCGGCAGCTTGCCCGCTGTGCGGAGAGGAAAAACCTATAGAGAATGTTTTATGAACACCAGTGAGAACCATTTTTATCTTAAAGAAAAGGAGGCGGTTTCATGGCGAAGATCCATGTGCTGGAGAAACACGTAGCGGAGCTGATCGCCGCTGGAGAGGTCGTGGAGCGGCCTTCTTCCGTCATCAAGGAGTTGGTGGAAAATTCTATTGACGCCGGCGCCACCACGATTTCCGTGGAAATCCAGCGCGGCGGCATCGCCTATATGCGGGTGACGGATAACGGCGGCGGCATCGCCAGAGAGGATGTGCCCAAAGCCTTTCTCCGCAACGCGACCAGTAAGGTGGAATCAGCGGAGGATCTGGATGGCATCGGAACCCTGGGCTTCCGGGGAGAGGCGCTGGCCTCTATCTGCGCTGTCAGCAGGGTGACCTTGCTGACCAGAACAGAGGAGGAGCTGGCGGGCACCAGCTATCAGATCGAGGGCGGCGAGGAGCTTGCCTTGGAGGATGCGGGCTGCGCAAAGGGCTGCACAATCGTGGTTCGGGATCTGTTTTATAACACGCCCGCCAGAATGAAATTTTTAAAAAAGGATGTTTCCGAGGCTAACGCCGTGGCAGGGGTAATGGACCGGGCGGCTTTGTCCCATCCGGAAATTTCTTTCCGTTTTGTCCGGGACCATAAGGAAACTCTGTCCACTCCCGGAGACCGCCAGCTAAGGTCCTGTATCTACGCGGTTTACGGAAAGGATTTTACCGCCGGCCTGATCCCGGTGGACTACGCTTACAACGGCATTAAGGTACGGGGCTTTATTTCCAAGCCCTCGGCGGCGCGGCCTAACCGAAGTATGCAGCATTTTTTCATAAACGGTCGGTTTGTTAAAAGCAAAACCGCCATGGTTGCCTTAGAGCAGGCCTTTAAAGGATCGATTATGGCGGGCAAATTTCCAAGCTGCGTTCTCCATCTTTCCGTACCCTGGGAGGCGGTGGATGTCAATGTTCATCCCTCAAAAATTGAAGTGCGGTTTCTCAATGAAAAGCCGATTTTCGACGCCGTTTACCATGGGGTGAAAAGCGCCTTGCTGTCCGGCGACCAGCGAAAGGAAATGATTCTTCCGCGGCCGAAGTTTGATCCGCCGGCGTCTCAGCCGGAGCAGATCAGGCTGGCGGCCAAGCCGGCTATCGGGCCTGCGGCTCAGGTGGCCGCCGAAAAGGAGGCCCGTCTGTTAACATCTCAGACCGAACAGGCCCCCAATTCCTCCCTTGGCGCTTATGAGAAAGTTGTGAGCAGCTCCGCAGGCCGGCTCGCCCAGCCCCAGCAGGCGCCGCTGGGGAAAGCGCCGGATAAGGCCTTTCCTCAAACCGCTTCCGGACCGGCTGTTGCCGGTACCTCCCATATCGGTGAAAATGCAGCCGATAAAAAGCCTCCTTCTTCGCTTCCGGGCATAGGGGCGGCCGGGAGAATACCGGTTCCCTATGGGGAAAACGAGCCGGAGATTTATCTGCCGGTAAAACGGCAGACTGCCATACCCGCTGTGCGCGACTTTATTTCCAGCCCTTTTTCTTTTTCGGATGAAGCGTCTAAGCCGAAGGCCGCAGGGGAAGCTCCTGGGGATACCGGCTTTGAGGCAGCGGCGGCTGACAGAGGCCGGAAGGCGGAGCCTAAGGCCCAGGAGCTTTCGGAAGAAGCAGCCGGAGAGAAGCCTGAAAGCAGCAGACAGGCAGCGGCGGCGGAGCCGCCCCGGGAAGAGGCTGGGCTTCAGCCCTTCGGGGAAAAGCGGCAGCGTCTGGTGGGAGAGGCGTTTCGCACCTATTTGATCATCGAATACGGCGATGATGAGCTGCTGCTGATCGATAAGCACGCCGCCCACGAGCGGATTTTATATGAAAAGCTGAAAAAAGAAAGCGGAAAAAGCTGCGCCCAGTATTTGCTGGAGCCGATTCCGGTAACCTTGGATAAAAATGAGTACGCGGCGGTGCTGGAAAACCAAAAGCTGTTTTGGGAGGCCGGCTTTGAGGTGGAGGATTTCGGCGGAGGCTCCGTGCTGGTAAGAAGCGCGCCGCTTTCCCTGGAGCAGGAGGATATCGCCTCCTCTTTGATGGAGATCGCCGGGCACCTTTTAGAGAATAAAACAGATATGTCCACGGAAAAGCTGGATTGGCTGTACCACAACATCGCCTGCCGGGCTGCGATCAAGGCGGGACAGATTACCTCCGATCAGGAACTGATCGCTCTGGCGGTGGCGCTGCGGGAAAATCCGGAGATCCGGTACTGCCCTCACGGCAGGCCGGTTTCCATCACGCTGAAAAAGCGGGAAATCGAAAAACAATTTGGCAGGATTCAATAATGAGCAATGAAAAATTTCCATTGATATGCGTGGTAGGCCCGACAGCCTCCGGAAAAACCGGCCTGGCGGCGGCGCTCGCCCAGAGACTGGACGGAGAGGTGGTGTCCGCCGACTCTATGCAGATCTATCAGGGAATGTCCATCGGAACGGCGAAGCCGGCAGTGGAAGAGATGCGTGGAATTCCCCACCATATGATAGATTTTTTGTCTCCCAAGGAACGGTTCAGCGTGGCGGATTACGCTGCCATGGCTCGAAAAGCAATACTGGATATTCACAAAAGGGGAAGGCTCCCAATACTGGCAGGAGGCACCGGCCTGTATGTGCAGGCAGTCACAGAGGGGATCCTTTTTCAGGAGGAACCAGAAAACCCGGAAATCCGGCGCCGTCTGGAGCGGCGGGCAGAAGAGAAAGGCGCTGCGGATCTATTTCGGGAGCTGCAGGCGGTCGATCCGCCGTCGGCGGAGCGAATTGACCGGAACAATGAAAAACGAGTGCTCAGAGCGCTTGAGATTTACTATCTCACAGGAGAAACCATGACGGAACGATTGAAGCGTTCCCGCGCCGGCGAGCTGCCCTTCCAGCCGGTGCTGATCGGTCTCAGCTTTTCTGACCGGCAGAAGCTTTACGCCCGGATTGAGCAAAGAGTGGACCAAATGATGGAAAGAGGTTTGCTGGAGGAGGCCGGGCGGGTTTTGCAGGATTTAGGGATTACTGCCTCAGGCGCCATAGGCTATAAAGAGTTTTTACCCTATTTTCAAGGAACCGCTTCCCTGGAGGAAGCGGTGGAGCAGCTCAAGCGGGATACCCGAAGATACGCTAAGCGCCAGCTTACCTGGTTTAAGCGGGATGCCAGGATCCATTGGATTTTTGTGGACCAGGAGGAGGGCTTAGACGGTATTCTCCAAAATTCACTTGCATATTTGAAAAAGCAAGGTATGATAGAAAAATAGAAGGACCGTTGACCCATAGGCTTTTCTGCTGCAGGGACAAGCTGAAAAAAGGCGGCTTGTCACCGACGGCCTTTTCAGTGAACTTTTTGTGTTTTCGGCTGAATTAAGCGAGAAGGAGGAAGTTTCTATTGAGCAATAAGGTGTTTAAACGGGTCGCGGCCACCCTCCTTGCCGTTTTGCTTCTGTTTTATGTGGGGCTTCAGATTTATAACTCCAATCACAGCAGCATCCAAACGGAGACCGCTACCTATATGACCGCTTCGGATACCATCGAAACCACCGGCTATATCGTTCGAAACGAAACCTATTTGACCTCAGATGCCGGCGGCGTGCTGAATTACGTGCTGGAGGATGGAGAAAGCGTCAAGGAAAACGGCGTTGTGGCCCAGATTTACGCCAGCGCCGAGGATGCTTCCGCCCAGAACCAGATCAGCAAGCTTCAGGGAGAAATCGACAATTTAGAGCGGCTCACCACAGCGGCGGATCAAATCAGCCTTTCCACCAGCCCTGACGTGATCGACGGACAAATCACGGCCCAAATCAACCAGTTTTTATCCGTGGTGAATTCCGGCAATTATTCTGGAATCGGCGGCGCCAGGGACGAGCTGACCTATCTTTTAAATCAGCGGCAGATCATTACTGGCAAGCCCAACGGATACGCGGACAGGCTTAACGCTTTGAAATCTCAGCTGGAATCCATGAAAGCGCAGGCTGCCGGGCCTATCGGCACGGTGAATTCTCCGGCGGCGGGCTACTTTATCGGCAGCACCGACGGCTATGAAACCTCCTTTTCCTACGACAGCGTAAAAGAGATTACCCTGGACCAGCTCGATCAGGAGCCCGTCCAGCAGCCGGTAGCCGACAATGTAGTAGGAAAGGTGGTTTCAGGCCTGAACTGGTACGTGGTGTGTAAGGTATCCGGAACAGACTCCCTTCAGCTGGAAATAGGTGAGAAGGTGGATGGAATCACAATGCCCTTCGCCTCCACCGGCAGTATACCGGCCAAGGTGGTAGCGATTAACCAGGAAAGCCGGCAGAGCGACGCGGTGGTGGTGCTGGAGTGCAGCTATATGAATAACGAGCTCAGCAAGGTTCGGAAGGAGAGCGTCCAGATTGCAGTGAACACCCATTCCGGCATTATGGTGAATAAAAAGGCCATTCACGTGGAGCCGGTGATGAAGGTCATCGACGACGGAAGCGGCAGGCAGGTAAAGCAGGAGGTCATGGTGCAGGGCGTATACGTGCTTTACGGCAGCGAGCTGGTGTTTAAGGAGATCGTCCCCCTGAGCACCTACAGCACCTTTGTGCTTTGCGACCCCAATCCGGAGGAAGACGCCACCTTTAACGGAGAAACCATTAAGCTGTACGACGAGGTTGTAGTGGGAGGCACGGATTTATATGACGGAAAAATTGTTTGATGGCAACATGATGGAAAAAGAAATCGAGGAAAAGAAGCGCAATTTGAAGGAAAATTACCGGGAGATCCGGGAAAACATCGCGGCGGCGGCGAAGGCGTCCGGCAGAAAGCCGGAGGATATCACTCTTCTGGCGGCTACTAAAACCGTCCCGGCGGAGGTTATCAATTATGGGATCAGCCTGGGAATCGACTATCTGGGAGAAAATAAGGTCCAGGAGTTTTTAAGCAAATATGACGAGTACGATAAGAAGCGGTGCCATCTCCAGTTTATCGGCCATTTGCAGACCAATAAGGTGAAGCAGATCGTGGGAAAGGTGGAGCTGATCCAGTCGGTGGACTCGGTGAAGCTTGCCCGGGAGATCGCCAAGTGCTCTCAAAGGCTGGGAATCGTTACCAATGTTTTAGTAGAAGTCAATATTGGCGGGGAGGAAAATAAATCGGGCGTGAAGCCTGAGGAGGCAAAGGCCCTGCTCCGGGAAATTTCCCAGATTCAGGGAATTTTGGTAAAGGGTTTGATGGCAATTCCTCCCATTTGCGAAAAAAATTCAGAAATTAGGCGCTATTTTGCCGCTATGAGAAAACTATTTATTGACATTAGGGGTGAAAACATAGATAATATTACTATGGATATCTTATCTATGGGAATGTCCAGCGATTACATGGAGGCAATCGAGGAAGGCGCTACCATGGTTCGCGTCGGCTCCTCTTTGTTTGGCGCGAGATCTTATCCTGTGAAATAACAATTCCACAAGAATTTTAAAATTAAGGAGGCCTTTTCATTATGGCAGGTTTGGTACAAAAATTTAAGCAGATGTGGACCCCGCCGGAGGATGAATACGACTACGATTTTGAAGAGATGGATATGGATGATGAGGAAGTCATGGATGAAATCTCTTCCAGCAGCTATGAGGAGGAAGAAGCTTATCAGGAGCCTCAGAGAGAATCCAGACGGAGCAGCGCTCCTCAGTCTGGCAATAAGGTTGTAAACATTCACGCCGCCGCCCAGCTTCAGGTGGTTCTCTTTAAGCCGGAGCGTTTCGGTGACGAGACCCGTTCCGTGGCGGATGAGCTGATTAAAATGCATACCGTGGTGCTGAATCTGGAAAACACCAGCAAGGATGTTTCCCGCCGGATTCTGGACTTTTTGAGCGGTGTGGCTTACGCCAATAACGGCAAGATCAAAAGAGTTTCCACCGCTACGTTCATTATCACCCCGTATAATGTGGATCTCACCGGCGACGATTTGATGGACGAAATCGAAAGCAGCAGCATGTATCTGTAATGTCCTGCCGTTCGTATGATAAGCCTTACGGCGCCGACGAGGTGCTGAAGGCGAGAATTGAAGACGCGGCCGACCTGAGCGCCGTTCGGAAAGCGCCTTGCTTTGTGGGGTTTCTGGACGAGCGCCAGGCGGATCTTTCCTCCAAAATCGCCAGGAATCTGGGGGTTCAAGGTTTTATGCTTTGGGGAGGCTATGAAGACGCCCAGCGGCGTATGTTCGCTGCCTTTCCAAAAGAACTGCTACCGGACAGCGAGCGCTTTCCGGTTATTTCTATTTACCTCTCTTTTCGAAAGGAGGATTCCCTCAGCCACCGGGATTTTCTTGGGGCGCTGATGGGCCTTGGAATCAAACGGGAGGCGTTAGGTGATATTTTAGTGGGAGAGGGCCGGTGCGTCCTCTTTTGTAAGGAAGAAATTGCGAATTTTGTCGAAACCCAGCTGACAAAAGTGGGAAGAACCGGCGTGAAGCTCATGCCTGCCGGATCGTTTCCCCTGCCCGAGGGCCAAAGGTTTGAGGAGCTGAGCTTTACCGTGGCGTCCAACCGGCTGGACTGCGCTGTGGCCTGCTTTGTCCGTTCCAGCCGGGAAAAAAGCAGACAGCTGTTTTCCCAGGGCCTGGTCACCCATAATTATGAGGTGGAAAAATCCTTATCCGCTGTGCTTCAGGAGGGCGATAAGGTGTCCATCCAAGGCTATGGAAAGTTCATCATCGACAAAATCGGCCCGGAAACCAAAAAAGGAAGACTAAAACTGGCAGCCAGAAAATATAAATAGGAGGCACTGCAATGGCGAATTTGACACTGGAAGATATTGCGAATATCAGCTTTCCGAGAGCCAATTTCGGCGGCTACCGCGCGGAGGATGTAGACGCGTTTATCGACGACGTCCAGGTTTCCTATGACAACGTGCTGAAGGAAAGCGCCGAGCTGAAAAGAAAGCTGGCGATTCTCGCCCAAAAGGTGGAGGAATACCGGAACGAAGAGGACAGCATCCGCAATACCCTTTTAAGCGCTCAGAAGCTGGCCGACGCCTCAGTGCGGGAAGCCAAGCATAAAGCCGAGGTTATCGTGGCGGATGCTACGGAAAAGGCGGAGCGCATTATTCTCGGCGCCCAAAAGGAGGCCGACAGCCAGAAGGGCGAGCTGGGCCGATTAAAGGAGGAGGTCGCGGCGTTCCGCACCAAGCTGCTGACGGTCTATAAGGAGCACCTCCAGATTATCCAGCAGCTGCCTGTTGAGGAGGAAACGGTTAAGGAAAAAGAGGCTCAGGCCGCTGAACCGGCAGAAGAACCGGAGGCCTCTCAGCCGGAAGCGCCTCAGGAGACGGCCGGTGAGGAGACCGCGCCGGAAATCAAGGCGCAGGAGGTCGTGGCCGCCGATCCGAAGGAATTGGAAAAAACTAAGGTTTACGAGCCCGTGGGCTATACCGAGACGCCGATGCCCCAGGCAGCGCCGATGACGCCGCCGGATGGCGCTCAGCCGGCAGAGGATCAGCTGCCGTCTCGTTTTGCCTCGTTAAAATTTGGGGAGGACTACGATCTGAAAAGCGACGTAGAGGAGTCCCCCATCAACAATATGTTTAAGAAACGCAAGTAATTTTCAAAGGGAGAGTAAAAACCAATGCCGCAAGATTATAACCAAACCATGAACCTGCCCAAAACGGAATTTCCCATGCGGGCGGGGCTGCCTCAGTCAGAGCCGGAGCGGCTGAAAAAATGGGAAGCCGACCGGGTATACGACCACGTGATGGAAAATAATGAGGGAAAGCCTCTTTACGTCCTTCACGACGGCCCTCCGTACGCCAACGGCAATATCCACCTGGGCACCGCTTTGAATAAAACCCTAAAGGATTTTATCGTTCGCTATAAAAATATGGCCGGCTTCCAGTCTCCCTATGTACCGGGATGGGATACCCATGGCCTGCCCACGGAGCTGAAGGCCCGGAAAAAGGCCGGCGTGGACAATTCCTCCACTATTTCTGATGTGGAGCTGAGAAAAATCTGCCGGGAGTTCGCGGAAGGCTATATCGATGACCAGCGCAGCCAGTTTAAGCGCCTGGGCGGCATCGGCGAGTGGGATAACCCCTATATTACGCTGCAAAAGGAGTTTGAGGCCACGCAGATCGAGGTATTTGCGGAGATGGCCTGCAAGGGCTATATCTATAAAGGCTTAAAGCCGGTTTACTGGTGCCCCGACTGCCAGACCGCTTTGGCGGAAGCGGAAATTGAGTACGCCGAGGATCCGTGCGACTCCATTTATGTGAAATTCCTGGTGACCGACGATAAGGGCCTGCTGACACAGATGGGAGCGGATCTGAGTAAGACCTATTTCGTCATTTGGACCACCACCACCTGGACTCTGCCCGCTAACGACGCGATCTGCGTAGGTCCGAATTTTACCTACAGCCTGGTCAAGTGGGAAGACGAGTACTACGTGATGGCGGAGGCCTTGTACGAATCCGCGATGAAGGCCGCCGGAAAAACCGGATATCAGGTCGTAGGAACCATTCAGGGCAAGGATCTGGAATACATGAAGACCGCCCATCCTTTTATCGACCGGACCTCTCTGGTGATCGTCGGCGACCACGTTACCCTGGAAAGCGGTACCGGCTGCGTCCATACGGCTCCTGGCCACGGTGTGGACGACTTTAACGTCTGCCAGAATTATCCGGATATCCCGGTGATCGTGCCGGTGGATTCTCTGGGCAGAATGACCGAGGAGGCCGGTGAAAAATTTGCCGGCTTGACCACCAGCCAGGCCAATGCGGCCATCGCGGAGCACCTGAAGGAAACGGGCGCCCTGTTCGCCATGGAAAAAATCATCCACCAGTATCCTCACTGCTGGAGATGCAAAAACCCAGTGCTGTTCCGGGCTACCGAGCAGTGGTTCTGCTCGGTGGAGGACTTTAAGGAGGATGCGGTAAAAGCGATCCAGGATGTCCAGTGGATTCCCGCCTGGGGCGAGGATCGGATTACATCCATGGTCCGGGACCGGAGAGACTGGTGCATTTCCCGTCAGAGAAAGTGGGGGGTTCCTATCCCGATTTTCTTCTGCAAGGAATGCGGCGAGCCTTTGATCGATAAGGAGGCTATGCTGGCGGTTTCCCGGCTGTTCCGGGAAAAGGGAAGCGACGCCTGGTATGAGCTGAACGCGGAGGATATCCTCCCGGCGGGCACCAAGTGCAAAAAGTGCGGCGCCTCCTCCTTTGATAAAGAGAAGGATATCATGGACGTTTGGTTTGACTCCGGCTCCACCCACGCGGCGGTGCTGTCCAAGCGGCCTTATTTGAAATTTCCGGCGGATCTCTATTTAGAGGGCGCCGACCAATACAGGGGCTGGTTCCAGTCCTCGCTCCTGACCTCCGTGGCCACCAAGGGCACAGCTCCCTATAAGGCGGTGGTAACCCACGGATGGGTTGTGGACGGCGAAGGACGGAAGATGAGCAAATCCCTGGGGAACGGCATCGAGCCTCAGGAGATCGTGGATCAGTACGGCGCGGATATTCTCCGGCTGTGGGTGGCTTCTTCCGACTATCATGCGGATATCCGCATTTCTAAGGATATTTTGAAGCAGCTGTCCGAGGCTTACCGGAAGATCCGGAATACCGCCCGGTATATTCTGGGCAATCTCTATGACTTCAACCCGGATACCGATAGAGTGCCCCTGGATCAGCTTCTGCCCATCGACCAGTGGGCGCTGAAAAAGCTGGATGAGCTGAATCAAAAGGTTCGTGAGGGCTACGATGCGTTTGAGTTCCACCAGGTTTATCATGCGATTCATAATTTCTGCGTGGTGGATATGAGTAATTTCTATCTGGATGTGATCAAAGACCGCTTGTATGCGGAAAAGGCGGACGGAAAGCTGAGAAGGGCGGCCCAAACGGCGATTTATACTATTTTAGACGCAATGACCCGCATGATCGCCCCGATTCTGGCCTATACCGCCGATGAGATTTGGGAGTATATGCCTCATCATCAGGGCGCCGACGGCAGAAATGTGATGTATAACCAGATGCCTGAGCTGACCGGCGTGAAAGCGGATGAAGCCTTTACTGCCCGCTGGGACCGTATTCACGCCCTGCGCGATGATGTTCAGAAGGCTTTGGAGCTTTCCAGAAAGGAAAAGGTCATCGGAAAGAGCCTGGAGGCCAGTGTGACCTTGTACTGCGGCGGTGAGCTTTACGACTTTGTCAAGTCTGTGGAAGAGGAACTGAAAACCGTATTTATTGTGTCTCATGTGGATGTGATAAAGGGCGGCGAGGGCGCCATTCAGGGAGAGGTAGAAGGCTTCTCCGTAACGGTGGGCAAGGCCGGCGGCCAGAAATGTGAGCGCTGCTGGGTTTACAGCGATACCGTAGGCGCCGATCCGGAGCATCCTACCCTGTGCGCCAGATGCGCGGCCATTGTAAGAGAATAAATGAAGAACAAGGCGGAGGAAAGGCTGCCTGATGACGAAGGCTTTCGCCGTCGGCTCCTTTGTTCCGCCTTATTTTCAAAGTAGGTGATTTTTTGCCAGTCATGGTTCTGTTTTTAGCCGCCGCTGTGGTGCTCAGCGACCAGCTTATCAAGATCGCGGTGGTGCAGTTTTTAAAACCGGTAGGCTCAGTGACCGCGATCCCAGGCCTTTTAGACTTGGTTTATGTGGAAAATACGGGAGCGGCCTTCGGATTGTTCGCGGATCAAAGATGGGTGTTCATCGCCCTGACAATTATTTTTGTGATTGTGCTGATCGCGGTGCTGTTCCGTTTGAAGATTACCAGTAAGATCTATTTTACCGCTATGTTCCTGATCCTCGGCGGCGCCGTGGGAAATTTGATCGACCGGATTTTCAACGGCTTTGTGGTAGACTACCTGCAATTGAGCTTTTTCCCGCCGGTGTGCAATCTGGCGGATTACTGTGTAGTGATCGGCGTGGTGCTGATGCTGATCTATGTTCTATTCTTTACTGACTTTTTTGACGGGGAGAAAAAACGTAAGAAAAACGAAAAGAAAGCGGAAGCGTCTCATGAGTGAGCCTGTAGAGCTGGTGCTGTCGGAAAGGGAGGAAGGAATCCGGCTGGATAAGGTTCTGGCTGAAAGGCTTCCGGATTTGACCCGTACCGCCATTCAACGGCTTCTGGAGGAAGAACAGGTCCTGATCAACGGAAAGCCGGCGGCGAAAAATCGTAAGGGAAGGGCTGGAGATTCGGTTGCGCTTAGGATTCCGGATCCGGAACCGCTCTGCCTTCAAGCGGAAAATGTTCCTCTGGATATCGTGTATGAGGACGATGATTTGCTGGTTGTGAATAAGCCTCAGGGCATGGTGGTGCATCCCGCTCCGGGAAATTACCAGGGAACCCTGGTAAACGCCTTGCTGGCCCACTGCGGCAATTCCTTGTCGGGAATCAACGGGGTGATACGGCCGGGGATTGTCCATCGGATCGATAAGGATACCAGCGGCCTTGTTCTGGCTGCAAAGCACGCCTACGCTGCGCCGCTGCTGGCCCGGAATGTGGAAAAGCTCTACTATGCCATTGCACAGGGGGAGCTGCCGCTGGGGCCGGGCGTGATCGACGCGCCCATTGGCCGCCAGGCGGAGAGCATCATTGGCCGCTGCGTGACCCCGGACGGCAAGCCCAGCCGTACCGAGTATACCATATTAAAAGCAGAAAACAGCCTGAGCCTTGCAGCCTGTGTGCCGGTAACGGGCCGCACCCATCAGATCCGGGTGCATTTTGCGTCCATCGGCCACCCGCTGGCTGGGGATGACCTTTACGGCGGGAGCCGGGAGCGCATTGGGCG
>ERZ860710.1033-NODE-1033-length-14633-cov-2.564824_pt1 | contig 14633 bp, 12 predicted proteins | sample MGYA00509974_ERZ860710 | MGnify/ENA primary metagenome ERZ860710 (study PRJEB30046, sample SAMN00715261) | human gut metagenome | study: EMG produced TPA metagenomics assembly of the A metagenome-wide association study of gut microbiota in type 2...
GGAGTTTTTTCTACATAGGAGATGAGAATATCTCTCTCGCCCCCAACCTTGCCAAAGGCGGGGCGGAGCAGTTGTCCGGTAAAGAAAAGCCCAGCCGTGTATATTAGTAAAATCAAAACCGTATGAAGACGCCGGCACTTGATTTATAAAGGCAGCCGCCATAGGCGGCAAACCTTTATAAATCTTAGTACCGCTGCGTCGGAATCCGAGCGGAAGCGTGTTTTGATTTTACTAATATACACGGCTGGGCGTGCTTTAGGGGAGCAACTTCCTACAACATAACCCCCGACTTCTCCTTACTTCTCTCAATCATATGATTCAGCTTCTCAAATGGTTTCTGTAAGAACAATCCGATAATCAGAGAAACAACTATATATATTGAAAGAAATGCGAGGTTCTTAATGTAATCGTATCGGTACATTCCTGCTATGCATTCTCTTAATGCATCCATTGAATATGGGAAGAGCAGGAATCGGTATATTATCTGGTAGGCGTTAGGAAGTACTTCTATAGGGAATGTACCGCCTGAGCCGGCAACCTGTATAACAAGCAGGACAATTCCAAGTGCTTCACCGATATTTCCAAATGCAACAGTAAGGCTGTACATAAAGAAGGTGAATACGAAGCTTGAGAATGCACATGCAACCCAGTAAAGGAATGGGTGGTAACACTGGATTCCTATGTAGAGAAGATTTCCAAGTGTTATAAGCAGTGCCTGAAGCTGTCCTACTGCAAAGAAGATAAAATACCTTCCGAAGAATTTTTCATATCTCTTTGCATCTGCTGGAATGTCCGGAGCAGGATGCACAGGTGTGTGCATAATAGCAACAAGTATAAGTCCACCAAACCACAGTGCAAGTATTGTGTAGAATGGTGAAGCGCTTGTTCCATAGCTTTTAACAGCATATACCTGCTCTGTTGTTATATTTACAGGTGCAGAGAGAAAATCTCCCAAAGTATTGGCATCTGCATTTAACATCTCTGATAATAAACCATATGTATCCTGTTCAGTGATTGTGTTTAATGTATTAATTGCGTTATCAAGCTTTGTCTCGAGGTCACTGAGAAGCTCTTTAGTCTGAGTGAGTGAGCCCGATGTAAGCTTAATTGCAGCAGACAGGTCTGCAACATCCATGTTCATGTCAGAATAAAGCTCTGTTAATGAACTCATAATGCTTTGAATCTGGGACATCTGGTTTGAAAGAGCAGATGATAATTCATTTAAAGATTCAGCGGAATTACCATTTACAAGTGCCTGTAAGGTTATTAACTGCTGCTGCTGAATCACCACCACCGATGATTGTTGTAGCATCCTTTAATGATGCCAGTTCTTCTGCAACAGCGATTGTACCCTTTGCAAAGTTTTCAAATTCAAATACACCCATTGGTCCGTTCCATACAACAGTCTTTGCATCTTTTACAGCATCACAGAAAAGTTTTTCTGTTTCTGGTCCGATGTCCATTCCTTCCCAGCCATCCGGAATGCATCCACGTTTTACAACCTGGATATTGCAGTCGTTAGAGAAGTCATCACCGATTCTGTTGTCAACAGGAAGAAGAAGTTTAACACCTTTTTCTTCTGCTTTCAGCTCAATCTTCTGACCGTGTTCATCGGTTCCGGTCTGGAAGAATACATCGTAGCCCTGCTGACGTTTGAAGCGGGCGATGCTGTCCGCGAGTACGATCTCGTAGGTATTTCCAATGTGCGGTTTGCCGGATGTGTAGGCAATCGCCGTGGTGATATAATATTTCGGTCTGATTTTTTCCATTGCTTTCATTTCTCCTTTCAAATAAAAAAACTGCCTTATTCCGCTCTCTTGTAGTCGGAAGAAGACAGGTTTGTTTACCCGTGATACCACTTCTTTTCGTCCCTGCCTCACGGCAGAAACCTCTGCAGGTACATTTGCTATACCTCTCCGCTGTAACAGGCGGAACCTGTCGCAGCCTTACCGTTTCAGATTGTTGTTCTCACGGTTCGGTGCGCCTCTCGGAAGCCATGTTCGATCTGCCGCTCCTCCTCCCCTCTCAGCCTGCAAAACCGGAATGGTTTCCGGGGGTGTTCTCTGTAAATTTGCGAATGCAGATGTACTCTCTTCGTCACTGTGTTTTCATTTTATGCACTGCTTTTGTGCGCTAGTTTTATGCTAACACATTTACATGGATTTGTAAACCGCAAAAAAGCCCGCCGTACGGGGATTTTTCATATTCTCCCCATTCGGCGGACTTTTCATTCATCGTAACAATTATCTGTGGTTTGCTTTGATCACAGACATTGCTGCTTCATCTGCTACAACTGTCAGATCGTTGTGAAGCTGCAGGATGGAAGCCGGAACCTGCGGAGTAACCGGTCCGTACAGAACTTTGTCGAGGATCTCTGCTTTTCCTTCGCCGCTGACGATCAGCAGAACTTTTCTTGCCTGCATGATGTTCTTGATTCCCATGGTGTATGCCTGGGTCGGAACATCCTCTACTTTTTCAAAGAAACGTTTATTTGCCTGAATGGTGCTCTCGGTCAGGTCAACGCAGTGTGTCTCTTTCTCGAATGCTGCGCCCGGCTCGTTGAATCCGATGTGGCCGTTGTTTCCAAGTCCAAGAAGCTGCAGGTCAATGCCGCCGACGCTGCGGATGATTTCGTTGTAAGCTGCGCATGCTTTTTCGCTGTCCGGCTCCAGCCCGTTCGGAACGAAGGTGCGCTCTTTGTTGATGTTGACATGATTGAACAGGTTGGTGTTCATGAAGTAACGATAGCTCTGATCATTCTCCGGGGAGAGTCCTTTGTACTCGTCCAGGTTTACGCTGGTGACATTTGCGAAATCAAGGTCACCTTTGTTGTACCACTCAACGAGCTGTTTGTAAGCACCGACCGGGGTAGATCCGGTTGCAAGGCCGAGCACTGCGTGCGGTTTCATGATCACCTGCGCGGAGATGATGTTTGCTGCTTTTCTGCTCATATCATTGTAATCTTTTGCTTCAATTAATAACATTTGTTTTTCCTCCAAATTTCTTCTATATAATAAATTACATAATAACCTGTTTCAGGTTCAGTTCGTCGTCCACCAGAAGTACATGCGCTTTTTTGCCCGGTGCAATGGATCCTACTTCATCGTAGATACCGATGCTCTGTGCCGGATTTCTTGTTGCCGCAAAAATGGCATCTGCCAGCGGAATATCAAACGAAACTGCTTTTCTCATGCAGTCGTACAGGTTCGTAGCGGAACCCGCGATGGTCTCACCGTCGGTCAGGGTTGCTTTTCCGTCTTTCATCCAGACAGCCTGTCCCCCGAGGGAATACGTTCCGTTCGGCATTCCCGTTGCCATCATGGAATCGCTGATGAGAACCATGCGCTCACTTCCCATCATGGAGAAGGTCGCGCGGACAACCGCACCGTGAATGTGATAGCCGTCACAGATCAGCTCCATGCGGCACTCCGGATCGTCGAATGCGGCGCCGATGACACCAGGGTTACGGTGTGCGAACGGCGGCATGGCGTTGTACAGATGGGTGACATGGTGTGCTCCTGCTTTCATGGCAGCCAGCGCGGTGTCATAATCTGCTGTTGTATGGCCGATGGAAACCATGACTTCATCGGAAACCTCTTTGATAAATTCCAGTGAGCCAGGCATATTCGGGGCCAGGGTTACGAGACGGATTTTTCCGCCGCTCGCCGCATTGCATGCGCGGAAGAACTCAGCGTTCGGAGCCACGATGTTCTCCTCTGCCTGTGCGCCTTTTTTGATCGGATCGATGAACGGTCCTTCCATGTTGACGCCGGCGATCACTTCTGCTTCCGGCTCATCTTTGATTGCTTCGATGGTTCCGAAGATTTTCAGCAGATCGTCTTTTGGCAGTGTCATGGATGTCGGGCAGTAAGAGGTGATGCCGTGCGCTTTCTCGTAGCGCAGGATCTCTTTTAAACCTTCCACGTCTCCGTCTGAAAAATCATGTCCGGCAGCGCCGTGGCTGTGTACGTCAACCAGTCCCGGCAGAACCATCATGCCTTTCGCATCGATCACTTCCTGATCGATCACTTCTTCTTTTGTGGAAACGAAACGTTTTCCTTCTATATAAAGATCTTTTTCCGCAAACGTTCCGTCTTCCTGAAATACGCGTCCGTTTTTGATAATCATTGTCTTGCCTTCTTTCTTTGATCTGTTCTGATTATAATTTATGTTGATTTTATTTTCAACTATTTTTATATTTTAGAAATTACTTTCACGTCATTAAAGTTCTTTCCATTTTTCCGCCCGCTTTCCCGTACAATTCACACACAATTGAAAGTTGATTCACCACTCTGCCTGTGATACAATAAAGCAAGAACTGATCTGAATTTTTTTCAGATATTTACAGATACCAGGAGGACTTACGTTCCATGGAACACTTTGAAAAATCAATTATTCCTGTCATTGAGTCTGTCTATCCCTCGTTCACTCCCCTGGAACGGACGGTAGCAGATTTTTTTATTCATAATACCGACGAGTCGGATCTGTCCGCGCGCCACGTTTCGGAACTGCTCTATGTTTCGGAGGCTTCGCTCTCCCGCTTTGCGAAAAAATGCGGCTACACGGGCTACCGCGAATTTGTCTACCGTTACCAGGAAGGTCTGAACGCTACACTGCCCGGTACGGACGATCACATCAAACAGGTGCTGAATACGTATCAGGAGCTGCTGAATAAAAGCTACTCGCTCGCCGACCGCGCGCAGATTGACCGCATCTGCCATATTCTCACTTCGAAGCGTCGGGTGTATGTCTACGGTCTTGGAAGCTCCGGACTTTCCGCCCAGGAAATGAAGCTGCGTTTTATGCTTGCAGGCGTGGATATTGAAGCAATTACCGACATTCACATCATGAAAATGAATGCCGTTCTGCTCAATGAGAGCTGCGCTGCAATCGGCATTACCGTCAGTGGACAGACACCGGAGGTGCTGCGTGCGCTCGGAGCCGCAAAGGAAAAGGGAGCCTCTACCATTCTCTTTACTTCCCGCAGCTCCAGCGATTACGATGCCTTCTGCGATGAAGTCCTGCTGCTTGCGGTCAAAGAGCATCTGAAAAACGGCGGCGCAATCTCTCCGCAGTTCCCGATTCTCGTTATGATCGACGTTCTGTACTCGCATTTTCTCACGACCGACAGCGAGCGCAAGGAGGCTTTATATGAATACGCCGTCACCAAACTCCATGAAACGTGATCCCGGCCGCGGCAGCGCGTATCTTTCTTTTCTGAAGAAACGCTGCCGCGATTTCTTTTTCTTCTGCCTGCTCCTCGGCGTTTACGTCGCCTTCATCACCCTCACAGGCATCGGCTGTCCGATCCGTTTTTTCATAGGCATTTCCTGCCCGGGCTGCGGAATGAGCCGCGCGGTACTGTTAATGCTCTCCGGTCATTTTCAGGCGGCGTTTCGGATGCATCCGCTTGTCTATGCCGTGCTACCCGCAGGTGTCTGGCTCTTCTTCGGGCCGGAACAGACGGCGGGACTTCGGCGTTTTAAAAAGGGGATCATTACGGTGCTTGTCGTGCTGCTTCTCGCCGTTTATGCCTGGCGCATTTATTACCACGACCCGCTCCTTTCTATTGACCCTTCTCTCGGGCGCGTGCTACAATGGTTCTATCTTAATTAAAGGGGGTATTTACAAATGAATGTAAAAGACAACCGCAGTTTCTGGTTCTATCTTCTGCTCACATTTCTGACGTGCGGACTCTACTCGATCTACTTCTGGTATGTTTATGTGGAAGACCTGAACACCATCTTTTACGGTGACGGCGAAGACAGCCCGAACTACATTATTGTGCTGCTTCTGTCCTGGGTTACCTGTGGAATTTACGGCGTTTACTGGCGTTACAAACAGGCGAACCGCATGTACCGCGAATCCTACGACCGCTACGGTGTGATGATTGAGGAAAATGGTTCTGCCATTCTTCTGTGGACGCTGCTCGGCTACCTGACCGGCGGCATCGGCCAGCTCGTTGCCGACTATTTCATGATCCAGAACCTGAATAAGACGGCACTCGTTTATAATTCACGTGCATATTAAGCAGGGGAGGCGTTTTTTATGGCAACATCTATGGTAAAGGGAAATCCGGTAAAGCTGATGCTCTCGTTTGCCTTTCCGCTTCTCATCGGAAATCTGCTGCAGCAGACGTATAACATCATTGATGCGGCGATTGTCGGCCAGGCACTTGGCCCGGAGGCACTCGCCAGCGTCGGTGCAAGCAGCAGTGTACAGTTTCTGGTGCTCGGCTTCTGTATGGGAAGCTGCACGGGATTCAGTGTCCCGGTTGCCAAGTATTTCGGCGCCGGAAAGCTTGATAAAATGCGCGATTATATTTTTAATGGTGCTGCACTTGCTGTCCTGATTGCGGCCATTCTGACCACACTCTGCAGTTTACTCTGTGCACCGATTCTGCACCTGCTGTCGGTTCCGTCCGATATTTTCGCGGATGCTTACGCATATCAGCTTGTGATTTTCCTCGGGATTCCGTTTTCGATTCTGTACAATTATCTTTCCAGCATCCTGCGCGCCGTCGGGGACAGCCGCACACCGTTTCTGTTTCTGGCATTTTCGGCAATTCTGAATATTTTCCTCGACCTGTTCTGTATTATCATTCTGCATCTGGGGTGCGCAGGCGCGGCGATTGCGACGATTTCCGCCCAGGCGATCAGCGGACTCTTATGTCTGTTTTTTATTTCCCGTAAGGTAAAGCTCCTGCTTCCGACAAAGGAAAACCGCACTCTGCGAAAGGATGCCGCGCAGGAACTCCTCGCAATGGGCATTCCGACGGGACTGCAGTTTTCGATCACGGCGATCGGCAGTATGGTAATGCAGTCAGCGAATAATGGGCTTGGCAGTGTTTATGTTTCGGCGTTCACAGCTGCTATGAAAATCAAACAGTTTATGATGTGTCCGTTTGATGCGATCAGTACCGCGGCTTCCGTCTTCTGCAGTCAGAATCTCGGAGCCGGCCAGTCAAAGCGAATCCGTCAGGGACTCCGCCAGGGTGTGCTTGTCGGTGTCGGCTATGGTGCGTTTGCAGGTGTCATCATGATTCTGTTCGGACGGCCGCTGACAAAGCTCTTTATTGTCAGCTCTGCTTTCGAAGCAATCAACGCTTCGGCAAAATATCTGCGCTGCCTCGGATTTTTCTACTGGATGCTTGGTATTTTGAATGTCTGCCGTATGGTAACGCAGGGACTTGGCTACTCGGGAAGAGCCGTTTTCTCCGGCGTAATGGAGATGCTGGCACGGACGATTGTCTGCCTGGGATTTGTCGGTGCGTTTGGCTTCACCGCAATCTGCTTTGCGGATCAGGCTGCGTGGCTCGCCGCCTGCTGCTATATCGCACCGACATGTCTGTACTGCGTGAAGAAATCCACGAAAATGATTGCGGATCGCGGTGCGAAATAATAACGTTATTTTCTGTCTTACAGCGGCTTCCAGATACTTCTCAGGTTATCGCGGCAATCACCAGAAACTTGTTCCATCACAGATTTTGGTTCATTGCCCGCAAAATCAAAAAAAAGATACTGTTCTGCATGGAATCATCTTCCCCGCAAAACAGTATCTTTTTTCTTGTTTTTTCAGCGTTACCGCTCGATTCCATCTCTTGCCGCAAGCCCCTTGTCAAACGGATGCTTGATTTTTTTCAGCTCCGAAACATAGTCCGCCCGCTCAATCAGCGCCTCCGATGGTCCCTGCCCTGTCAGAATCACTTCCAGCTTCTCCGGCTTGTGATCCAGAAAATCCAGAAGGAGCTGCTCATCAAACAGTTTGCTTCCAATCGTATAAACCAGCTCGTCCAGAAACAGTACATCGTATTCTTCCTGAACTGCTTTTTCTGTCACTTTCTGAAACTGCTCTTCATAATACCGTTTCTGCTCTGCCTTCTCCTCCGGTGTCATCAGAAACGAAAACTTTATCTTGTCCTGCCCCGGCACAAACGTCACATTCGGCGACAGCAAGAGCACCTTCCGCTCGCTCGTGCTGTTATCTTTCATAAACTGATAAATCAAAACACGGTATCCATACCCTGCCGCACGCGTGCAGAGTCCCATACCACAAGTCGTCTTTCCTTTTCCATCCCCACAGTAGATGTGGACACAGCCTGTCTGTTTTTCCATGGTGAAAACCTCGCTTTTTCTTTCTATGTTCATTTGTAAACAACAGGTAATTCGAAACAAGTTCGCAATCCCAAGTAAAAATTGTAAACAACGGAAAAAGGAGGGCAGATTTTATTCCGCCCCCCAAAAAGGTTTCCTGATTATTTACCAAAATATCTAGCCAGCAGACCAGCGAATGCTTTTCCGTGTCTAGCTTCGTCTCTTGCCATCTCATGCACGGTGTCATGGATTGCATCGAGATTCAGGGCTTTGGCACGTTTTGCAAGATCTGTTTTGCCAGCGGTTGCTCCGTTCTCTGCCTCTACACGCATCTGCAGATTTTTCTTGGTGCTGTCGGTTACGACTTCGCCGAGAAGCTCTGCGAATTTTGCTGCGTGCTCTGCTTCTTCGTAAGCTGCTTTTTCATAGTACAGACCTACTTCCGGATATCCCTCGCGGAATGCTACTCTGGACATTGCCAGGTACATACCAACCTCGGAGCACTCACCCTCGAAATTGGCTCTCAGGTCTTTTTTGATATCTTCCGGAACGTCGGATGCTACGCCAACTACGTGCTCTGCTGCCCAGGTCAGATCCTCGCCCTGCTCGATAAATTTCTCTTTCGGTGCTTTACAGATCGGACAGACTTCCGGTGCTTCTGCTCCTTCATAAACATATCCACATACGCTGCATACAAATTTTTTCATAGTCTTTCTTTCCTTTCTTTTTGTTGTGTATTTAATTTTATCATTTCCAATTTTGTGGTTTATAACAGTTTTTTATTTTTGATATTAGTAACTGTTACTGATATTACTTTAGCATAAGCTTCCCTTTTTGTCAATACCTATTTTTAATTTTTTCTTTCTTCCTGGGGATGCTATACGTTCCCCGGGTGATTTTTGCAGTTCTCGCAGATGCCGTAAAAATTCACAGAGTAATCTTCGATCGTACCTCTGAAATTTTCCGCTGCTACGTTCTTGATTTCGCTGATGTCACGCATTGTAAGGTCTGTCACGCAGTGACATTTTCTGCAAATGAAATGGTGATGCGTGGAAGTATCTCCATCGAACCGGTCCGGGCCATCTCCTGTTGTAAGACGCTTGATCTCTCCTAATTCAGAAAGAAGAGACAGGTTCCGGTATACTGTGCCAAGACTGATATTGGGAAATTCTTTCCGTACATCGGTATAGAGCATATCTGCGGTCGGGTGATCCTTTCGCCCCTGAAGGCAGACTTTGATGCTTTCTCTTTGTCTGCTATACTTGAGTGTTGACATAGTTTTTTTCCTTTCGTATCTTTCGATAACAGTAATTGTTATTATATTTATACTATAAGGCTGCTTCTCGCAAAAGTCAAGAAAAAGATCACTACCCTGTCTACACAGATTTCCGTCTGTCCCAAGATCAAAAATTCCCCAAAAACGAGGAGTGCCCAGGAACCTCTCGGCGCCTGGGCTATTATTATGAAAAAATCTTAATTGTGTAGTGATTGCATACACGCTGTTCCTTTGGAACTGAGATAACTATACCAATTAATTATGAACAGATTATGAACACGCAGTGAATCTTCTGTGAATCTGTACATTTTTTAGAATTATTTTATACTTTCTTTGTGTATTTATCACATATTTTATTTCTAATTCTGTCCCTTACTCTCTACTCTGTCTAGAAATCGTTTTTCTCCGTTAATTTTTCTATTCGTATTGCCCATCCCCGATTTTCCCTGTCATTTCTCTCTCATTTATGTTAAGATTGATGTACAGCCAATGCGGCAGAATGGAGGATTTTTTATGAGTACCGGAAATCAGGAATATATACGAGACATGAACCGCGCCCTGGTTCTCGAGGCAATCGCCAACCATCCGCCGCTTTCCCGCGCAGATCTGGCGAAAATGCTGCATCTGACAAAAGCAACCGTATCCACCATCGTCCAGGAACTGCTCGACCGCCAGCTCGTCATAGAACTCGGCAGCGCCGAAAAAACTTCCATGGGTCGAAAACCGATTCTGCTTACTTTTAATAATCGCTGCGGTTCCATCATCGCCGTCGATCTCGGCGTAAAAAAGATCACCATTCTCACCGGAGATCTGAAGGGAAAATCATGTACTGTAAAAGAATACCCGATTGATCCATCCCTCTCCCTGGAGGAATACCTGATTTCCCTCCTCCACAAAACCAAATCCGACCTCCCCAAGACCCCGTGCGGCCTCGTCGGAATCTCCATCGGAATCTACGGCGTCGTCTGCGACGACCTCGTTTTATTCACACCCTACTACGATCTAAAACACTCCAACCTGAAAAACTACCTCGAAGAAGAATTTCAGGTCCCTGTCATCGTAGAAAATGAAGCCAACCTCTCCGTCATCGGCGAAGCCGCCTGCGCAGAGCACTTTAAAAATATGATCTTCCTGAACATCCACGAAGGCGTCGGCATGGGAATCCTCATTGACGGCGAACTCTACACCGGCCAGAACGGCTACGCCGGCGAATTCGGCCACACCATCCTCTTCCCCGATGGCCGGCCCTGCCCCTGCGGCAACCACGGCTGCCTCGAACAGTACATCTCCGAAGCCGCCGTCCTGAACGATTTTGCCGCCGCCGAAGGCTTAGAAAACGTCTCCGTCGAACGCTTCATCCAGTATTACCAGGAAGGCAACCCCAACGCCCGCAAAGTAATGCAGGATTTCACCCACTACATCGGAATCAGCCTGAACACGGTTCTCCACACCTTCAACCCGGACGTCATCGTCATCAACAGCTCCTTCACCAACTACATCCCAGGTCTGATCGACGAAATCACCTCCGGAATCCAGAACCGCCTCCGCTGGTACCTCCACGTCCTCCCGGCTCACCTGCAGGATGTCTCCGTCCTCATGGGCGGAATCAGCCTCTGCTCCCGGAACTTCCTCGGAATTTCCACCTTTAAGCTGCTGGACCTGTAACTCAGAAATAAGTCCCTGTTCAGAGCCCCATCTCGATTCCGCTGCGCTGCATCTTGATGTGGCTTCTCGCCATATGAAATTTCAGAAAAAAGTGCTCATTCATGCAAGCATGATTCGCAATTTGTTCTGAAATTTCGCATGGCTCTGAATAGTCACAATTTGTTCATGATTTTTTTACAACATGAACACGCTTTCAACATAATTTACCCGTATACTAAAAGCATAAATAATGAATGCCAACATTATTTACACAATTTTCTTTTTCATATTGCCGATTAGAAAATCGGCTCTCCTTCCTTTAAAAATAAAAATGAAAGAAAGCACTGTTTCGCCAACGGTGCTTTTTTTCATGCCTTTTTCTCATTTTCTCCCATCTTCCTCACAACAATCTCACGCCGATCCGCCCATCCGGGCGGATCCAGACCTCCCCTCCCGCCCCCACTACCAGCCTCGCCGCCGCCCGTCCGTCCTTGCGTGATGCGGCATGGCAGCGGTGGAAAAGCGGGCAGGAAAAACCAGAAAAAATGGAGGCCTTTCGAGAGACTGAAATCTGGTGCTCAACACCAGATTTCAAGGCATTCTGAGCTGGGAAAGCATCAGGCTTTCCTGGCGAATAATGCCGGTGTCTGTCGAAAGACCTCCGTTTTTTCTACGTTTTTCCCCCGCTTTTCCACCGCTGCCATGCGCATCACGCAAGGGCGGACGGGCGACGGCGAGGCGTCCCCTCTATTTACACAATTCATCCGTCAACCGCGCAAACTCCTGTAAATTCAATGCCTCCCCACGAATCGTAAGCGGCCAGCCGCAGGCTGTGATTGCAGCCTCAATCTCCTCTTTCGAAAAATGCAGCAGCTCCGAATTTTTCAGTCCGTTCGCCAGCGTCTTCCGTCTCTGATTAAACGACGCCCGAATAATGGAGAACATCAACTTCTCATCCTTCGTCTCCACCGGCATCACCTCATGACGCGTCAGCCGGATCACCGCACTTCCAACCTTCGGCCGCGGCATAAAACAGTTCGGCGGCACATTCGCCACAATATACGGCTCCGCATAATACTGCACCGCCAGCGACAGCGCCCCGTAATCCTTCGATCCCGGCCCCGTCTGCATCCGGTCCGCAACCTCCTTCTGAACCATAACCGTAATCGAATCCACCGGCACATGATTCTCAAATAATCCCATAATAATCGGCGTCGTAATATAATACGGAAGATTCGCCACAACCTTGATCGGCCGTCCGTTGTTCTTCTCCTTCGCCAGCGCCGCCAGATCCACCTTCAAAACATCATTGTTGATAACCTCAACATTATCATAATCCGACAGCGTATCCTCCAGAATCGGGATCAGATTCTTGTCAATTTCCACCGCACACACACTCCGCGCAGCATACGCAAGATACTGCGTCAGCGTACCGATACCAGGTCCGATTTCCACAACAAAATCGTCCGGTCCGATACCTGCAGCGGCTACAATCTTATCCAGCACATGTGGATCGATCAGAAAATTCTGACCATACTTTTTCTGAAATACAAAGCCGTACTTCTGCAGTACGGCTATGGTATTCTGCGGCTCCCCGAGCCACGGTTTTACTTTCTCCATAAATTCTCCATGTATTTAGAACTCAAAGTCTTTCTCGTAAAGAATCACGCGGTCGTCCGCATCGGTATGCTTTCTGGACATGCGTCTTCCGAATTTACGGGTTCCCTTTTCTGCATGGGCGATGGCACGATCCACCATATCTTTGACCTGTGAAATCGTCATCGGCTCGCCCTCCTTCTGATTGTTGCCAATCTGTGTATACAGAGCAAGCACACCCATCTCGTCCATCTTGTATCCATTCTCACGCGCATACGTGCGGGCAAACGTAACCAGCTCGTCGTTCGTGAAAACAGGAATCGAAATGACCGTCTCAAACTTCTTCGCAAAATCAGGGTAATTCCGCAGAAGACCTCTCATGCTGACCTTCTCATCCTCGATGATCAGAACCAGACTGTCTGTACGGAAATCCATTGCCTGCGACAGCTTCTCGATCGTCTCCGGGTACATCAGACCGGCACGCTCGATCAGGAGGAAACCTCCCGCCAGCTTTGAAACAATCTGCGCACAGTCCTTTTTGTTCAGAACAGATGCATCCAGACGGGCCATCTTCGTTGCCGGAAGTTTTAAGTCAGCACAGATTGCACGGACGAGATCCTCCGACAGCTTCGTTTTTCCAGTACCGTATCCGCCCATAATGGCAATGTTTCCATGACGGGAAGTACGGTCGCCTGCGTAATGATAAACACCATGCATTGCATCCAGAATCTGGATATCCATGCCTGGAACTTTCGCAAAGTAAGTAAACAGCGCTTTCTGCTCATCACTCAGCTTATCCGGCTGGGTGTCGTTCAGGATGCGGAGTCTTGCCTCCTCCGGCGTCTCCTCGCGGAGCACCTCTTCAATCGATTTCGCAACAGTTCCTTCCGGAATGTTGTCGCGGATCAGCTGAACGGTGGCATCCGTTGTTTTTTCGATGCTCATGTTGATCGTCGCATCGGATACGCGCTCACGCTTTGGCTCGGTCGGAACTTCGATTTCGATTTCCTCCGGGGTAATCTCGATCGGCTGGGTTCCTGCCGGCTCAAACGGATCGGCTGGCTCAGTCTCGGCCGGGGTTTCCGGCTCTGTTTCGCTTTCCGGCTCGTCAGCAGGTTCTGCTTCCGCAGTTTCCGGCTCGTCCGGCAGTTCAATTTCCGATGCTTTTTCAGCTTCCTGCACTTCTGCGTTCAGCGCTGCCTGAAGCTCACTAAAATCGATGGTCGGCCGTGTCTCCTCTGCCGGTTTCAGATCCGGGATGACAACCGTTGCATCCATGGACGGTGTCTCCGCCGGTTCTACGGTTTCCTCAATTTCGGCTTCCGCCTGAGCCTTCTCGGCTGCTTCTGTTTCAGCTTCCACTGCTGGTTCTGTAACTTCTGCTTCTTCGATTTCAGCCTCGGCTGCCGGTTCTATAATCTCTTCGATCTCAGCTTCATCCATCGGCTCTGTAACTTCTTCGGTTTCAGCCTCATCCGCCGGTTCTGTGATCTCTTCGGTTTCCGCTTCATCTGCCGGTTCTGCATCTTCTTCCGGCTCAGCTTCCGCCTGCGGCTCCTCTGCCGTTTCCCGTGCCTCTGTCTCGGACTCCGGATCCATCGGCTGCTCTGCGGTTTCGGCTTCTGCTACCTGCTCAGCCGGCTCTTCTGCTTCTTCCTCCGCAACTTCCTCCGACAGGTTTGCTGCGGTCTCCTGGAACAGTGCTTCGAGGTCCGGCTCTTCGTATTTCTTCTCCGGCTTCGGTGCTTTCGGCATTACCGGCTCGGCTTTTTCCTTCGGTTTTGGCTGCGGTCTTGTCTTGATTGTCGTGTTGGCATCCGGGGATACCTCTACGTTTACATCAAGCTGCTCCGGCTCCAGATCTTTTACTTCGTACTGTACCGGCTCTTCGCTTGTCTCTTCCTCGACTGCCGTCTCTTCCTGTTTCTTTCCGCGGAAGGAGAAGACATCGCGGATGCTCTTTGCAAGCTCTGCGTGAAGATCGATCGTATTTCCAAGGTACGTCGGCGTGCTGTCTGCATACG
>ERZ860710.1041-NODE-1041-length-14492-cov-5.914110_pt1 | contig 14492 bp, 6 predicted proteins | sample MGYA00509974_ERZ860710 | MGnify/ENA primary metagenome ERZ860710 (study PRJEB30046, sample SAMN00715261) | human gut metagenome | study: EMG produced TPA metagenomics assembly of the A metagenome-wide association study of gut microbiota in type 2...
ATTGCTAAAGCAATTCTTGGCGATGTCACGCTACATAACAGCAATTTCCTATCAAATAAAAAAGCAAAGCCAGCGCTTTGCTTTGGCTTCCCCCTACGTTACGAGCATTTTCCTATCAATTAAAAAGAGGCTCCGATACATCTTTTTCTGCTTTCCTTAATATTGAAAACAGTTGCAAGAGTTCTCGGAGCCTCTAATGTAAGGGCTTCCTTTATCTGTAACAATTATATCTTAATAATTATATCATAATAATTGCGCACAGTACTCATTATTTTATCACGATATCTGTGATCGCTGGTACGTTGCTGCCTCCACCAACACCACAATTTAATGTGATTGTTTTACCATTTGCCCAATTGCCATCCCAGCCTGGATTGCTTACGCGGTAACGGTTATTGCCAAGGCTCTCACAAGTACCACTCCACATAGAAGTAATCTCGCGGTCTAAGGTAAACTCTACCGTCCATCCATCGGTATAGCTGACACCTGTATTGTTGGTAAGTGTAATCTGTGCAATTCCGCCACTGCCCCAATTACTGGTAAGTTTTACCGAGCCTGTTACTTTGCTGTCCCCGGAAGGCTCTGTGGTTGGTGCTACTGTCGGTGCCACTGTCGGTGCTACTGTCGGTGTAGCTGTCGGTGCTACTGTCGGTGCTACTGTTGGTGCTACCGTCGGTGTTGCTGTCGGTGCTACTGTTGGCGTTACGGTTGGCTGTGGAGTCTCTCCACCTACTTTAGAAAGTGTAAGACTTACGATCTTGCCACCGTTCCAAGCAGACAAGCACAAATAGGTAACCTTTGATGTGCTCTTAATGTTCATGGTTGCCTTTAATTCTTTGACTGTATATGTCTTCGTTACTTTATCCGTTGCATTACTTGCCGCAGAATAATTATCACCACTCTGCCATACATTGTCTACAGATGCACCCCATCCTAAAATACCCCAGTTACCATGGGAAGGATCTGTACAAGTATAAACTACAGTAACAATATCATCGTCAGATGCATTTAACAACCACTGTGGATCGTTCGTTGCATACGTAGACTCTAAGTTAGATACAATCTCCGTCGTATCTGAAATAACCGGTGACTGTGTCGGAGCTGCGGTTGGTGCTACTGTCGGAGCCTTCGTCGGTGCTACCGTTGGTGCCTTTGTTGGCGCTACCGTTGGTGCCTTTGTTGGTGCCACTGTTGGTGCTACTGTTGGCTGAACATCACTGCCACCATTAATACCGGACACCTCAAAGTTCATGGTTACCTTATTCGTCGTCTGGTAATTTACATTATTGAAATATGCCTTGTAATTTGCATTTTCCACAGTTACGTTGTTTACATGTGTATTCGCCCACACATTAATAAATGAGAAATTAAAGACTGGACAGATCAATCCATCATCTGATGCTTTCTGTGAAACATCATACGTAAATTTTCCATTTTTCATGGTATATTTCTGTCCGTTAATTTCAAATGATGTTACTTTCAAAGTTGCTTTGTCAAATACAGATGCCTCATCATCAGCAACATTGATATCTTTGATATACAAAGAACCAATATTCTGCAACTGACTCTTAGTCGCATCTAAGGACAAGGAGAATTTTCCTCCTTCTGAATAAATATCAACATATTCATCACTGATGACTGACTGCCAGCTTGCTGTCTCTAATAAATATAATTTCGCACGTACATAGTTGGCCTGTGGTACCGTCACCTTACAGGTTGCTTTGTATCCTAATGGAACAGATGCAGTGATCGTACAAGTTCCTGCTCCTACTGCACTTACCTGACCTTTGGAATTAACGGTAGCTACTGACTCATCACTGGAGCTCCAAAGAACTTTATCCTTGCTGTCCGATGGTGTTAATGCTGCTGTAAGCTGCTGTTTTTCATCACCAATGTGAATTGTCAACTCGCTCTTGTTTAACTGAATGCCTGTTGCCGTTGCGGACTCATTACCACCATACACTTCCATCATAGCGTCCATCAATTCCTGATGAACAACCTTGTTGGAATAACGGTCAATGATCGCAAAACCATAGTCTCCGTTGTATCCATTGTCCCAAGCTACCGGGATCAATCCATACTGCTTTGCATAATAGCAGACTTTCTGATAATACTCTGCACGGCAAACTTTATTCTGGCTATCATAACTTGCTTTATTGATGGCACCAAATTCACCGATCACCACAGGATAGCCCTGTGAAACGAATTTGCTAGACATCTTTTTGAACTGAGATGCCATATAGGACTCATCACCCCAGCTTGCTCTCTTCGAATAATCCGTAATACTGTCTCCCCACTGTGTGGTTGCACCGGACTCTGTTCCACAGAAATCCCATGGATCATAATAATGTACAGAGATCATAATTCTTTTTTCGCCTGATGCAATCTTAGAAGACAGATAATTATCGGTAGGAAGTGCAAATCCGTAATCCTCCGCCGTGTAATCAATATTGGTATTCCATCCCGGAATCAATAACCATCTCTGATCATTGTTTCCACCGGTTTTTCTTACGGTGTCCACAAAAATCTGATTGTAGGCATTTATATTTGCATAAGCCGTTCTGCTAGGTGTTCCATAAGTTCCATCAAATTCTTCATTCATAGACTCAAAGATCAGATGCTCATCATAGTTTTTGAAACGATCTGCAATCTGCTCCCAGCACGCTTTATATTTTGCTTTAATCTTGGTCTGATCAGAACTGCCGCATAATAACCAGCCACCTGTTACTGTCGTATAACCGTCTCCATGCATGTTGACAATTGCATACATATCATTGTCAACGCAATAATCAACAACCTGCTGTACACGATCTAACCAAGAAGAGTCGATCTTGTATCCATTGTTGTCGTCAATCATGCTAAGATAAGATACCGGAATACGGATAGATTTAAATCCTGCGTCTTTGGCTGCCAAAACTAAGTCTTCTGTTAATTTTGGATTGCCATATGCTGTTTCATTCGGTGTTCCGGAACTTGCAGCCTCCAATGAGTTACCAAGGTTGTAACCTACACCCATCGCCTCTGTAATCTGCGATTGATTAAGGTTGTTAAATGTTGTGCCGGCGGCTTCCGCCGTTTTGGCTGTCGTTGTTGGAATTGACAGCGAAGTTGCTACCATTGCCATACTCATGACAATAGCAAGTGCTTTTTTACGAAAAGCCATAATCCTTCTCCTTCCCGGCAGATTGAGAAACTTGTACGTTTTTTATGACAAAATAACACAAATCATCACCAAAAAATATGAATAGAAATCCATAAGAAATACCGATACTTTCCCAATATTTATACCGATAAATCCCAAAAAATCCACATATTTTTGATATTAATTCATGAAAAAAGAAGCAAACACATTAACGATATCCGTCACCATCACGTACAATAAAAAGACATCCTTTGTCCCCACAAAAAATGTCTTTCTACATCCCAATCACGCCCAATACATTATCGAAATAACTCCCCCATGAGTTATTTCTTTTGCTACGAAAACTATCTTAACATTTTCGTAGTAGTATTGCAACATAATTTTGAAAATTTCATGTACAATTTTTACAAAAATATATTTTATTTATCTATTTTATTATGCATATTGCAAGATATTAAGATGCTTTTTGGGGATAGCATACTTCGTTTCCCTTTCTCTTATAAAGCACCCCGGCTTTCACGTAATATATCGGATTGGCATTATCCACCTCAAAAGTGATCTGCTGCCCCAAATCGTCTATGAGTGTCGTAAGCGGTCCGGTAGCATTCTTCCCAAGCTTTACCGTAATTGGTCGGTAATCATATTCCGACTTGCTATAATTCATTTTTTTCGTACAAAGCAGAAAGATTTCTCCCAGATTTAATCTGCATAATATCGTCAAAGAACGCAATTCTTCGTTTGCCATAAACGCACAACTTCCTACAGATACCAGTTTTTCCGGAAGAGTTACACTTTGCAGCCTGCAGGCATAAAACGCATTGCTGCCTATTTTTCTAAGTGCACTGTCAAAGGCAAAGTTGGTCAATCCATCGGCTTCATAAAAAGCCATCTGTCCTATCACTCGAAGTTTTTTGCCGCCAGTAACTGTCTTGACTGTTGAATACTGAAATGCGCACTCTCCAATAGTTGTTAGCTTTGAAGAAAGCTGAATTGATTTCATATCCGCTGCATAAAATGCATACGGTGCAATCGTCGTCACCTTATCGAATAACTTATAATTGGTGACACTTTTGCCCGAAGGATATATGTAAATTGTCTTTTTGTCTTTCGAATACAATACACCTTTTGATGATGAAAAGTTACGATTCTTTTTATTTACAGAAATCGTTTTTAAGGTTGTACTCCAGCCTTCATAAGCTCCATTGACACGAATTGGGCTTGCATACTTAATCTTTTTAAAAGATTTTGGCAACGATATCTGCTTGATGCCCTCCATTGCAAAATATCGATAATCGACCTGCGTGATCCCCTCTCCAAATTTAATCTTCGTAAACACCGGCAATACAGAATCTTCCGAACACGGCCACTCATAACTGCTCAGTGATTTGTCATAAAACCCGGTAATTTTAGCATATCCCTTTCCAGTTATAGTTAACGTTTTACTCTTTTTATTGTATGTCCATTTCACCCCACTGCATACTTTACCACTTGGCTGCTTTTTCTTTGTCTTGGCATCTGCTGTCATTGTCATAGTCATCGCTGCCATCAGACAAAGCATGACTACTGCTAGCTGTCTCCATTTTTTCATAAAAATCACTCCCTTCTTATGATAGTTCTTTACCATTTGACTTCTTAAAGTTCTCTTTCAGACGATCCCCTCGTTTAGCGTATACCGCCTCGTCTTTGATGTAATATGTCTTATTGCCTTTCTCAACTTCAACTTTCATCTTGCCGAGTCTTATGTGATCTGCAAAATCAGCAAACAAACGATATATTGTTGCATTTAATTCCTTACCCAATACAATTCGAAAATCCGTATAGTTCTCTCGGTCATAGGTTTGAAGATTTGTTTGAAAACCACTGTCCGCAAACACATAACTTAGTTTACAATTGCATCGTACGATGATCGTCGATAAATCTTTGATGTTTCCAAACGCATGATTTCCTACCCGCTTAAGGCCCTTTGGCAATTCTACAGATGAAATCTGAGTGCTGTCAAACGCAGAATCTTCAATAATTTTCAACGACTTTGGAAGCTTTACAGACTTTAACTCCGTTTTTGCAAAAGCCTGCCGGCCAATTTCACGCAGCTTATTTCCCATAATAACACTCTCTATGGAATTTCCATAAAAGGCACGTCTGCAAATTTTGGTTACCTTGGAAGGTATTGCAAATTTTTTCTCCGTCTTGCCACTTGGATAAATGTACAACTTCTTTTTGTCCTTTGAATACAAGATGCCCTTACTGACAGAGAACTTCTTGTTTTTCTTAGACACTTGAAGTTTCTTTAATGTCGTGCTGTATGGTTCAAAAGAGCCATTGACGGCATCCATTTCATTGGACGCTTTGATCTTCTTAAAGCTCTTTGGCAGTGAAATCGTTTTGATACCCTCAATACAAAAAAAGCCAGATGAAATTGTTGTTATCCCCTCTCCAAACACCAGCCTGTCAAAAATTGCCGGCTGTCCCGCTTCTGAACCAGGCCATTTGTATCTTCCCTCTTTACGAAATTTACGGATATCCACCGTTCCTTTTCCTGTGATTGTCAATACTGTCTCATCAGAGTTCAAAGACCATTTGATGTTTTTGGTCAACTTCCCGGTTGACTTTGCATCTGCCTGCACCGGTAAAGTCAGCATAACTCCTGCAGCGATACATAATGCCAGCGTCATTACATATTTTTTCATCCTCATATTACTCTCTCCTTTCTATGTTGGACAATTGATCGCGCTGTCCGTTTTGCTACAATAGTAATATTACGATGGAGCTTATAATTTTCTCCTTGGTTATATATTACAACATTTATAGCTGTAATATATGTCCGTTTCCTTAAGAAAAAATTAAGATTGCCAGACAGCAATTTCCGATTAAAGAACAAAGAGTCGCTTGCGACTCTTTCGCGCTCGAGCGGTGCTGTTTACAGCTAACTTCTTCTCCGCGAGATGCGCATCCTCGCGGAGCATTTTTCGCTTTATAGGAAACGACAAGTTTCCTATAAAGCAAAAAAGAACAACCAATAAATACTTGGTTGTTCTTTTTCTAAATTTTCAAAAGGCATATTTGCCACTTATTTCTAAGTCGATCTGTTAAAATTTATTTAATGGTAAGTTTGATCACTTTCTTCTTACCACTGCCATCCGTTGCAATTGCAGTAATCTTAACTTTGCCTTTCTTCTTCGCTTTTACAACACCGCTCTGTGTCACTGTTGCAATTTTAGTATTACCAGATACCCAGAATACTTTAGCAGATGCATACTTCTTCTTAGGCGTGATTTTGGCTTTCAGTTTGAGTTTCTTACCAACCTTTAACTTCTTAACGCCAGACAGTTTGATCTTCTTCACCGCTTTTTTCATAACGCGAATGGTAATTTTCTTTTGCAATCCATTCGCTGTACGAATCGTGATCACTGTCGTTCCGGCTTTCTTACCAGCAACAATCTTACCACTACCGCTTACTTTTGCTATTGATGGTTTACTGCTGGTATACGTTAGTTTCTGAGGCTTAGCTCCTGTCGGCAACAAAGTCACCGTAAGCTGCATACTCTTTCCTGCTGCAAGCTGCAATTTCTGTTTTACCGGAAGATTACTTACCTTTTTCACACTGGCAATAACGCGCATTCCGGTCGCCTGAATTCCCGGCTTCTGCATTGGTGTGATCGTTGGTTTCTCACTTGGAGCAGCACTTTCTGTCGGATCATCACTAGGTACCGGTGTTATCATCGGTGCTGCCGTTGGTTCCGGCGCTTTCGTTGGCTCTGCCGTCGGGGTCGCGATTGGTTCTTCGCTTGGTTCCACGGTCGGCTCGCTGCTCGGTGCCACTGTTGGCTTGCTGCTCGGTTCTACCGGCGCCTTATCAAAATATTTTGCACAGAAGTATGTATTCTCTTGTACCGTGTATATAATTCCCGGGGCATATCCCTGTACATCACGGTCACTATACCACCGTAAAATTAAATTCTCCTTTGGTCTATTCGGCAAAATAATATCAGAACCTTGTTCCACTGTCACGGTCCAAACTTCATCTACTGTATCAAACGTTACGGTAACTAACTTCGTCGTTGTTCCCCCTGTGGAAATTGTCTCCTTCGAGAACAAATCGTCCGTTCCAAGTGCGCCATCTGTCTGATTAATGATCTTAATATCTCCGACCAAGATAACGCTGCTTTCATCTGATTTCACATCAATAGCAGATTTTTCCGTTTTATTCGGACCCGCTTTCACCGTCAGTGTTCCTCCGATCAAAGAGATCTTACTATCTGCATATAATGCGCCACCTGTTCCGTCCCCGATCGCAGTCACTTCTCCATCCGTGATTGTGATCTTGTCTGCAGATAATGCTGTTTTATTACTTTCTTTGGCAGCTACAGCGGTCAGACTTCCGCCCTTTACCGCGATAGTATCTGCCATAATCTGCTCGGTGTTGTTAGTTCCACCGGAAACAATGACATTTGCTGCCTCAATACTTCCAGTAGTATTGCTACCTCGAACCATCTCAAGGCTTGTATCATCTTCGCTGGAAATGTTTCCGCAAGTCACTCCACATAACGCTGCAGAAACGCCTTTCTTTAATATAATTTTGACTTTCGCATTATCAGCGACCAATTCAAAAGTATGATCTGTCCCGGATAATGTCAATTCATTACTGGAAGCATCATAACTTGCTGCATAAGATTTACCGGTTGCATCATCTTTGCTAAACATGCCATCGACATAAGTCGTATCGTCCAGCTTAGACAAGTCGATCTTATACACATCTTCAACTAGTGTACCTCCTGTCAACGTATGGTCAGAGATCATACTAGCCTGATAGTTGTCGGTTTCTGCATAGCGTACTGACACGGTATAACTTGTAGCAGGCTGTAAATCAGTAAAGGTGGTCTGCGTTTGCCATGATGTGCCATCAATTGTGTATTCATAACTCTTGCCTGCCGGTGCTGCAACGGTTGCCTGTACGGTTAAGGAGGTAGACGTACGTGCCACTATTGTTAATGCTGTCGATGGTGCCTCCTGTATCCCCTTGTCCGGAGCAGTCGTTACTGTCGGTTTATTCGTTGGTTCTGCCGTTGGCTTTTCCGTTACAGTCGGTGCTTTCGTCGGTTCTGCCGTTGGTTTTACGGTTACTGTTGGTGCTTTCGTCGGTTCTGCTGACGGTGATACTGCCGGATAGGATGCATTTTCTTTCTCCTCGTGTGCTCGACAGGTATTGATCAGCCACTTACCGGTTGTTGTCAGATCATCTGCTGTCCAATCACCCCCGGCATTGCTGCAGCTGCTCTTAAAATACGCCGATTTTTCATTACAATTACTATAACTCCAGCATGCAAAACTAATATTTAATTCGTCCAACAACGCAATCCACCGATCCGCATTTTCCGCGTCATAACTTCCATTACCATCTGCTGAACATATACCAAATTCGGTAACAAAGATCGGTGTTCCATCCTTGGTTGCCAGACGTACTTTTTCCATTAAATTCTCTTTGTGCGTTGCGGAATAAAAATGGAACGTATACATGATGTTTTCATAACCAAGTGCTTTCATCGGCTTAGCCGCTACCTGATCGACATCCTGTGACCAAGTATTCGTTCCGCATATAATGATCGCATCCGGATCAATGGCACGTATCGTCTTAATAACTTCACTACAATATGTATAAAGATCTTTGCCATTGCCACTATACCAATTTGTGCCTGTCGGCTCATTGCAAATCTCATATAACACATTATCATGATCCTTGTACATTGTTGCGTACTTTGTAAAGAATATCTTTGCCTCTTTCAAATATTCATTCGGATTGTAAGCATGCACATGCCAGTCTACCAACGCATACATTCCGAGCTTGGTTGCATAATCGACACCATTTTGAATCAATGTATCAAGCTGCTGTTTGGTACTGTCTCCACCCGTCAAATATCCAACCGATCCAACGTCGCGTGGATAACAGACCAATCGAACCATATTGATTCCCCAATCATCACGCAATGTCTGGAACGCATTCTGATTGACATACTGCGGGAACCAATGCATACCATGGGTACTGGCTCCACGAAGCTGTGTCGGCACACCATTCTGATCCACCATGATCGGTGCCGCATAGCCGTCAACCTTCTGTACTGACAGTTTACCATGTCTGCCGACCGGAGTGTCCGCATATGCAACATCTTTACGTCCGGTTAATTCATAATTCAGTTCATCACCGGTACTTGGACCTGCACAATTTACAGCAATGACACTAGATTTTCCAACGGAAATAGACGGCTGTTTTCCAAAACCAACTTTATTAGAAGAGCTGCTAACCGTTGCTCCCGCTGCAATCTCTGTCGAATAATATGCCACAACGCCTCCCAGCGCCGCATCATACACTGCAGAAAATCCCTCAACATAGCCAACGTCAACCGATCCCGATGTCGGTATTAAAATCTGAATACCTCTAACCGTTTCGCTGCTGTTATTTGTGATAGAAAAACTGTATTCTGCATAATAATCATTTGTTCCACTGCCAACACTTCTCGTGATCGCAATCTGGTCTGTCGAAACATTGCCACCGGCACTTGCTGTGCTGCTTGGCTTACTTGTCGCGCTGCTTGGCTTACTTGTCGCACTGCTGCCGCTGTCCGCCATATTGATCACCGCAGAGTCAACAGAATAGGACACGGTACTCCCCTCGGCTGCATTAGCAAAACGCACGCCAAGATTTCCCAGCGTTGTTCCACCTTTCCAATCCATATCCGCAAAGGAATAGGTAAGCGTCAACTGACTGCCGGTAACCAGCTCTGCAGTCGAAGACTGATTCCAATTCCAATCACCCGATGCATCCGGTTGTGCAAAAATAAATGCTTGCGCTTTTGCGCCACTTCCCTGTGTAAAACTTTTGATCGTGATCTTTACCGTCATAGAAGTCACCTTGTTCGAAGAGATTGCACTCTTCGTTTTCAAGGCATCCGGTATGTTAAAAAACATATCGCCAATATAATCATCGCCATACTCATTCTTAGCAATCGTTACACTGGTTGCTCCGCTCTTCACGGTAAGATTCTGTGTCGATGCTGCCTTAGCAATGGTAATCGGCAGATTTACCATAGATAAGACCATTGCCACGGTCAGCACCCACGCATATACGCGCCGCCATTTCTTTGTCATTCTTTTTCTCCCTTCTTGAAATAAACATAAGGCATACTCTAAAATTTTATTGCCCTTCTCTCTAGTACAGCGAATATTAAGTGATTGGCAGTTTGACTTGCTTATTTTCCTGATAGCACTACTCCCCAAGCCTCGACGTAGCCACCACTACGCCTACGTTTGTGAAGTAGCACTCTCAGAAAAATCTTCTGCGCCAAACTATCCAAAACTTAATTTTCGCTGTACTGGAATATCTGTCGAATCCTTACGTTCACCATTACATTACCCAATCATTATACCCTATCTGCGATTATTCGCCAACACTGATTTATATAACCTTTGACGGCAGAATTTTACTCATTCAGCTGCTGTACAACTTTCATCATTTGATCTCTCAACGTTGCTGCCAGTTCAAAGTTTAACTCTGCTGCGGCCGCATGCATCTGTTTCGTCAACTTCTTACGTAACTGCTGCAAATCTTTCTTGCTCATAGATTCCAGATCTTTCTCAATATCGCCTGAGTTGCCATCGGCTTTCTTCGATATACTGATCAGATCACGTACCGCCTTCTTGATCGTCTGTGGCGTAATACCGTGCTCCTCATTGTACTGCATCTGAATCTTTCGTCTTCGATTCGTCTCATCAATGGCATGGCGCATCGAATCTGTCATGACATCACCATACATAATAACCCGTCCTTCTGCATTACGGGCGGCCCTGCCAATCGTCTGAACAAGAGAAATCTCTGAGCGAAGAAATCCTTCCTTATCAGCATCCAAAATAGCAACCAGTGCTATCTCCGGAATGTCCAGTCCCTCTCGCAGCAAATTAATACCGACTAATACATCAAAGCCATCCAACCGCATATTACGAATAATCTCCGAACGTTCCAGCGTATCAATATCTGAATGCAGATAACGCACCCGAATCCCAATTTCCTTCAAATAGTCCGTCAGATCTTCCGCCATACGTTTTGTCAACGTATTTACCATAACCTTATTTCCTGCATCGATCGTCTTTCGGATCTCACCTACCAGATCATCAATCTGCCCCTCCACCGGACGAACAGAAATCTCCGGATCCAACAGTCCGGTAGGTCGTATGATCTGTTCAACACGCGCCAGCTCATGTTCCTGCTCATATACATTCGGTGTCGCCGATACAAATAACATCTGATTGATATGTGACTCGAATTCATCAAAATTCAGCGGACGGTTATCTAATGCAGATGGCAGACGGAATCCATAGTCTACAAGTGTAGTCTTCCTGGATCGATCTCCCGCATACATGCCTCGTATCTGTGGTATCGTAATATGAGACTCATCTACCATGATCAAAAAATCTTCCGGAAAATAGTCCATCAATGTATGTGGCGTTTCTCCCGGCTTTAATCCCGATAAATGCCTCGAATAATTTTCGATACCTGAACAAAAACCGGTTTCCCGGAGCATCTCAATATCAAAATTGGTTCGCTCAGCAATACGCTGCGCCTCCAGTAGTTTATCTTCGCTTTTAAAATATTTCACACGATCTTCCAACTCTGCCTCGATTGTTCGGATCGCACGCTCCATCGCATCTTTATCAACAACATAATGCGATGCCGGAAAAATAACAATGTGTTCCAATTCTGCTTTAATCTCTCCGGTCAGTACATCAATTTGAACAATGCGATCCACCTCATCACCAAAAAATTCAATGCGAACCGCCTGATCCGCTTCTGAAATCGGAAATACCTCCAAAACATCGCCACGCACACGAAATGTTCCACGCTGAAAATCCATATCATTACGGTTATACTGAATCTCTATTAATTTTTGGATCACTTCATCACGGTCTTTGCACATACCCGGACGCAAAGACACCGTCATGTTCTGATAATCAATAGGGCTTCCCAAACCATAAATACAAGATACACTGGCTACAATGATCACGTCCCGCCGCTCCGTTAGTGCTGCTGTTGCAGAATGACGTAATTTGTCAATTTCATCATTGATCGAAGAATCTTTTTCAATATACGTATCGGAAGATGGCACATATGCCTCCGGTTGATAATAATCGTAATAGGATACAAAATACTCCACCGCATTCTCCGGGAAGAATTCCTTGAACTCACCGTAGAGCTGTGCCGCCAATGTCTTATTGTGCGCAATGACCAAAGTCGGTCTGTTCAGCTTCGCAATGACATTTGCCATCGTAAAGGTCTTACCGGAACCCGTCACACCAAGCAAAGTCTGGAATTGGTCGCCCTCTTCAAAACCTTTGACCAAAGCGTCGATCGCCTGGGGCTGATCACCGGTAGGTTTGTATTCGCTGTGTAAAATAAATGGTTTTTGTGTTTCTGACACAAAATCACCTCCTCACTGCTACATTCTGAATTTCGTCCTGTCCGATCAAAACCTTTTTTCCTTCAAAGGCAAAGCCGTAATGACGGATCCTGTCTGCCGGTATTCCCTGTAATAGCAGTTCGGCATCATAGTTCTTCTCTTTGATCTGATCTAAAGCCGTCCGAACGGTATCCTGTAAAGATTCCTCCTCATCCGATTCATGCACTTTAAACTCGATCACAATGGCATCATCCACCTCTGTCACCGGTGTAAGCATCACATCATATCGTCCATATCCACTCTCCCGGTTGGAACGGATCTGATACCTGTCCCGCAACTCCACTAAAAGTCCCAGAACAAATCCATGATAGAACCGCTCCGGCTGACTTTTCTCAGAAGGTTTCTTTCCTGTATCAAAGCTGCTGAAGGTTGCAAGTGCAACATCATTCATATAAATATTCATTTCCTTGAGACTTCCCTTTAACAGTGCCTTCACAAAATCATTATAGTTCGCATCTTTATTTTTAAACCATCCCCGGAACATTGTCATGAACATGCTCAGTGTCTCAATATTTGTAATATCCAACGTGTACCATGGTTCCAAAGTAATCCCACGGTAGTCTATATTCTGTACTTTCAGATAACCACTGGCAAGCAGAAGACTCCAGATCGCCTCTTCATTGTCATCCAACTGGTTATATACAATCTGCTCGTCAAAATTTACAGTGATCGCCTGTCCCCTCAGCAGATCCTCCATCTTCTCCTTCACATCTGCAGATGCCGTCCGGATCAATCTGCTCACAAGCCCATTGGAGCTTGTGGATGCCCAGTATGGATATAATCTATGTTCATCCAGATAATTCGTAATGGACCACGGATTGTAAATGTCTCTGTGTTCTCCAAAAGTAAAACCATCATACCACTGTTTCACTTCATCCTTTTTATCTCCCATTCCATACTCATCCAGTGCAGCAAAAACTTCCTCCTCCGTAAAACCAAAACAATCTGCATACAGATTGGAAGTCGTCGTTACGACACGTAAATTATTTAAATCGGAAAAAATACTCTCCTTGGATACGCTGGTAATTCCCGTCATAATTGCTCGCTCCAGATAAGGATTTGTCTTAAAAGATGCATTAAACAGGCTTCTCACAAAAGACGTAAATTCATCCCAATATCCCTGAACATACGCCTCCTGCATTGGAGTATCATATTCATCCAAAAGGATGATAACTTTCTTACCATAATAGCGTTCCATCCAGACAGACAAATTTCTCAAAGAATCCTGTGCCGTAACATCATCCATCTTTACTGTTGTCCGGTAATATAATTCACGCTCATCCTCACCAAAAATATCTTCTTTCATGAGATTCCTGTTCTCCCAGTACAGCCTTGCAATCTCCTGCTTGATCTGGGTTTTTGCATCCTCCAGATTGCCTGCTTTCACAGCAGCAAAACTCAAAAAGATCACAGGATATGTTCCCTGCAGTTTCCGATACGTTTCATCCTGCCATATAGAAAGCCCCTCAAACAGATCCGCCCTGTTCGCATATTTATTAGAAAAGAAGCAGTCCAGCATACTCATATTTAATGTCTTACCAAAACGGCGTGGACGCATGATCAATGTTACAACATCCCGTTTTCCCCACCATTCTTTTATAAAATTTGTTTTATCCACAAAAAAGCAATCCTGCTCTCTCAGATCAGAAAAACCTTGTATTCCTATGCTAATCGCCTTTTTCATATGCTCACCTGCTCCCCTGTCATTATATATTTATTACATTATAACGATATTCCACTATGGTTACAAGGCAAATCACAAGTCAAAAAAACGCAAATTTTATTAATTTGTAACTAAAACTTCCCATACCGGAAGCTACTGCAAGAACCACATATTGCTTATTATG
>ERZ860710.1047-NODE-1047-length-14434-cov-5.184575_pt1 | contig 14434 bp, 10 predicted proteins | sample MGYA00509974_ERZ860710 | MGnify/ENA primary metagenome ERZ860710 (study PRJEB30046, sample SAMN00715261) | human gut metagenome | study: EMG produced TPA metagenomics assembly of the A metagenome-wide association study of gut microbiota in type 2...
CCAAGAATTGCTTTAGCAATTCTTGCAAAGCAAAGCGCTGGCTTTGCTTTTTTATTGCAGTTTGTGGAGCAATACATCAAGCAGCTTGTCGTTGTCTTCCGGCATCATAAAACAGAATCGAATGAACTTCTGATCTAGAAATGGGAAGGTGGAACAGTCGCGGATCATAAGACCCTGTCGAATGGCAGTGTCAAACAGATCCTCGGAAGTGACGCCTTCTTTTTGTATTTTAAGAAGGACAAAGTTTGCACTTGGCGGGTAATAGGTGAGAGTATCTTGGGTGTCAAGGATCCGGCAGATACGCTCCCGTTCGCTTGCGATCAATTGATACGTATCGTGAATATATGCTTTGTCACGGAACATGATCTCGCCGGCGATAGCTGCGAGAGAATTGATCGTCCACGGATTCTTTTTGCTGTCGATCTCATGCAGCAGTTTACGGTTGCCGCATACAGCGTATCCCAGTCGCAGTCCGGGAGCTGCAAAAAACTTGGAAATACCGCGTAAAATGATCAGATTATTGTAATATTCTGCCAGCGGGATCGAGGTGATTTCTTCCGGGTGAGGTGCAAATTCCACATAAGTCTCATCAACCATAACAAAAATACCGTGTTCCTTGCAGTTATCCAAAATAATGCGCATTGTCTGACGGTCAATCTGAGAAGAGGTTGGGTTGTTGGGATTGCACAACACGAGCAGATCGACGTCTTTGGTCAATGCTTTGCTGAGTGCCTTGATATCGAGGAGAAAACGGTCACTCTCCTGCAGGCGGAAGTAATGAGAACGTCCGCCGACTAAAGAAATTTCGTGTTCATATTCCGAGTAAGTTGGTCCTACGATCAATGCATTTTTGGGCTGCATGATCTGAGCTACCAAAGAAATCAGTTCGGTGGAACCGTTGCCGACCAAAATGTTTTCATAGTCGGTATGCACGTATTCACCAATACACTTTCGAAGGGAGGTATACTCCCGATCAGGATAACGCGTAATTGCATCTAAGTGTTTTGGAAGTTCTTTGCGCAGATCATAGGAGATCCCCAGCGGATTCACATTGGCGGAGAAGCTGATGATATTCTCCTTGGGAATACCGTAGATCTCTTCGATCTTTTCGAGATCGCTGCCATGAAAATGTTCTTTTGGTTCTAGTTTATTCATAATAACTGTCATTCCTTTCTTTGAGGGTAGTATACACCCGTGTCGGGTGTTGTGCAAGACCAAGAGAAATGGTATACTATACTATAAATTGCACAAACTTCGCACATTCAGAAGGTGTTGGTCAAACATATATTACTTATTATGTGGTTTGGGGAGATGATCGGAATGTGTGGTGTTTGAGGGAATTAGTACAGGCATGGAGGACGGTATGCGAGAGAAGATTAACCGGTTGGCGGAAGGAAATTATGAATATGAACAGTCACGGGTGATTGTGACGCCGGAGGTACTCGACTGGAACCATGTTACAAAGCAGGTGTATCAGACAAGCCTTGTAATATCGAACGAGAAGAGACACCTGATGAAAGGTATAGTGACAACGCATGCTCCGGAGATCACGATCGATCCGGTCAATTTTCGTGGCGTGGACAGTACGATCGTTGTATCGGTCGACATGGAGCGGGTGAAACCCGGAGAGAATTTTGAAAGTGTATTGCAGATCATTTCAGACTGCGGTAATGAGAAAGTTTCACTTTGCATTCCAAAGGAGCCTGTGAAGGCAGAGGCATCTGGACATCAGATTGATGATTTAAGCCAGTTTGTCTCACTGGTACAAAAAGATATAGAAGCCGGGGTGAAGTTGTTTGACACGCCGGCCTTTCGCGATGGATTGTTGGCGAAGGACGCACAGAAACAGGCAATTTATGATGGACTGCGTGCGTCTGCAGGGCGTAAGAACGCATTGGACAATTTTTTGGTGTCGATCGGCAAAAAGAAGCCGGTTACGATTGCTGTAGAACAGGTGTATAGGCAGTATGATGCTTGTAGAGAAGCGTTTCAGGACGAGATCAGTATCACGAAAAACACTTGGGGATACGAGGAGTTTCAGATATGTTCTGATGCGTCCTTTCTTCGTATAGAGAATGCACATATTACAACAGAAGAGTTTGTAGGGGATCGTTTTGTCTGCAAGTATGAGATTGATCCGGAACAGATGGTTATGGGGAAGAATTATGCCCGCATTGAGATAAAAAATACGAGACAGACCATTAAGATTTCTGTCGTGGCAGTCAAACCGGGAGTACAGCATGAAAAGGCGCAGAAAAATCGCAGAGAGCAGCGTACTTTGTGCCAAATGTTGAAACGTCATTTGGCATTTTGTATGAACAGACTTCCACTGCAGGACTATCTGCAGGAGATGGATCAGCTTTTGCAGGGGAGTGGATTAGAAAAAAACAGCACCAGACTACAGTTGTATCGCATTCATCTTGCCATTATGGAACATCAGGCAGAGGTTGTGACAAAAGGGTTGAATAGTCTGGAGGAGCAGGCGGAAGAGTTAAGGAAAGAACATCCGGAGCGCTATGCGGGATTTTGCTATCTGAAGGGGATTTGGACGGATGACGAGTCAGTAAAGGAAGAGTGCATCCGTCAGATACGTGATTGCTATGAGGAGACAGGACAGGATGCACAGGTGCTCTGGTGCCTTTTGTATCTGGATCCGGAGTTGCAGTCTGAAAAAAAGAAGTTTACGACAATATTAGAACAGCTTACTGATGGATGCTACAGTCCAATCTTTTATTTGGAGATCTGTCAGATATTAAATGATACACCGAAGTATTTAACGGAACTTTCTGAAGTGATCGTTCAGGCACTTCACTGGGGCTGCAAGAACCACTTTATTGAAAAAGAGACGGCATTGCGCTATGTGTATCTGGCAGGAAGACTGCGTCAGTATTCGGCAGGAGTGTTGGAGGATATGACATTACTGTACGAGCGATATCCGGAGGATGAGATATTAACAGTGATCTGCAAGATGCTGATGAGGGGACAGATCACAACGAAAGATGCCTTTGTTTGGTATGAGCGTGGTGTGAATCATAATCTTAAAATTACGGAACTATACGAATATTATATGTATTCGATCGATGAGAAGGAAACAATGGCATTTACGCATTCTGTGCTTTTGTATTTCCTATATGATAACCATCTGACTGTCGATAAAAAGGCGATGTTATATGCTTACGTTGTGCGGCAAAAGGACAAAGATCCGGAGACATATGAATCTTATCGCACACTGATGCAGAACTTTACGTGGAAGCAACTGCGTGAGGGCAGGATCAGTACGAATCTTGGTGTGTTATACAATGAGTTTGTTACGGAAGAAGTGCTTGACAAAGAGATGGCAGTTCAATTGGCTGGGTTTCTTCTTCAGTATGAGATTACCTGCGATAATCCGAATATGGTGGGGGTCTATGTGAGCCATCCGGAACTATCTGAGGAGCATTTTGCACCGTTTGTAAAGGGGAAAGCGGTTATAACTTGTGCTACAAGTCGGGCAAAGCTCTTTTTGATCGATCGGGAATATCACCGCTACGCAGATGATTCCTGGTATCGGTTGAAACCATTATTGGAAATGGATGGGATGAAAGAGGTATGTTACCGCTTTGATAAACAGAACCGGGCATTATTGCTGGCGTTGGGAGAACAGGCTTCAAAGCAGGTGGTGGACACTGCAGAAACGGTAGAACTCCGTGCACAGCTTTTGGCGTGTGAGGGGCTTCGTGAGAACTACCGTCATGCGCTAGAGTTAAAGCAGATGCAGTATTTTTATCAGCGAGGAGAACGAGGTCGTTTGGAGGAAGCATTGGAACAGCTCGACTGGACGACAGTAGAAGCCGGCGAGAGGGGACGCATGATTGAATATTGTGCCTGGTGTGAATGTTTTGCGAAAGCGATGGAAGGAATTTTACAGTTTGGTTTTGAAGGGATTCCGATAAAGAGATTGCAGACAATTTCTGAACAGGCATTTCAGGATGCTTCTGCAGTGCCGGATGAGAGAATGTTATGCCTGGCTTGGAAATTATTTACAGAAAATGCGTATAGCGAGCCGGTCCTTAAATATTTGATGCGTTTTTTCAGTGGTACCGTTGCAGAGTTAGTTTGTCTGTGGCAGGCAGCAGGGGATCTTTCGAGAGAGTCTTTGGAAGAGCGGTTATTAGCACAGAGTATTTTCTCGGGAGAAGTGGTGCCGGAGGTTTTTACGGTATTTGCACAATATAAAGAGCATGCGGGCAATAAGCAGATCATACGTGCGTTTAAGAAGTGGATGGCTTATGAATATTTGCTGCGTGGACGTGAATTACCGGAAGAACTGTTCGCAGATTATTTTGTGGATGTGCAGAAGAAAGAGGATATGCCGTGTTTGCTGGCGGTATTAAAGCACATGAGCGGTAAAGCAGAGCTTTCTGAAGAGGAAGCAAAATTTGCAGATTACCATGTAGGAAAGTTATATGATCAAAAGATGATATTTGCCTTTTACCGGAATTTTTATGGCAAGATCAGTCTGCCGGAGCATGTGCTGGATCAGGTTTATGTGGAATATATCGCAAATCCGGATCATGATGTGGCATTGCATTACCGGATTTATGTGGGAGCTGACAAAGGAAAATATGCAGAAGTGAAGATGCACAATGTTTTTGCGGGGATCCATGTCAGGGAATTTGTACTGTTCGAGGATGAAAGGTTAGAGTATTATATTACAGAACATTATAATGGTAAGGATCATCGTAGTGAAGTGCAGGAAATTACGACAGGCAAAGACGATATTCATCCGGATACCGGCAGCAGATATGCGAAGTTAAATGAGATGATGGCGGCTAAAAATTCCGGAGAAGATGAAAAATTGATCGACTTAATGGAATCATTCACAATGGAGCGAGAGATAGCAGCGTCGATCTTTGAACCGTTGTAGGAGGTGTGTGATGGACGAAAAAAATCAATTATTATTGGGCATAGATCTCGGCAAACAGGCTTCACAGATCACCTGCTTTGATCGCACCGAATATGAGGCAGTTCCACTAGGCAGAGAAATTAATGGTGAGATGGTATATGAGTTTCCGATGGCGTTAAAGTGGTTAAAAGCTTCGGGAACGTGGCGCTTTCCGGATCAGGAGGGAGACGGTGGTGAGGAGATCATATTGGATCACCTGTTGGAACATTTTCAGAAAACATCGTTTGAAGCAGGGGGACACACTTTTCAAACGGAAATGGTGTTAGAACGGTATCTGCTCAAGCTGCTTAGTGCAGTGACACAGCAGTTTCCGGAGCAAAGGATCAAACATCTGGTCATTACAGTGCATGACAAGACGCCGGAACTTACCAAATTGCTGCATCAGGTTGGCAAAAAGCTTAATTTGTATCCGGAGCGCATGTCTATACAAAATTATCGTCTAAGTTATATGTATTATGCGGTGAGTCAGCCGAAAGAATTATGGCTGAACAATGTAGGATTGTTTTTATTCAATAAGGAGGAGTTGCTCTATTCACAGATTACAGTGGACAGGCGAACTATTCCTTGGATCGTCGGTGTTACAACGCAGAATCTGACAAATGTATTTGATTACTCTATGTTAGAGGAAGAGTCGGTAGATGCACAGTATGCATTCGTGAATATTGCAGAGACAGCAATGCATAAGCAGGCCGTGACAACGTTGTATGCGCAGGGGGATGCATTTGATGGCGAGTGGGCCAAAGAGGCATTGCAAAAGTTATGTAATGGCCGTCGAGTGTTCCGGGGAAATAATATTTTTACGAAAGGTGCCTGTTATGCGGCTAGAGAACTTAGTGGAGAGGGGAAGCTGGATCAATGTATTTTGTTAGATGAGGATATGATTACGGCCAATGTATCTCTGCGGGTTTATCATGAGGCGCAGATGCAGGATGTGGTTTTGGCAAAAGCAGGAAGTCTTTGGGAAGAGGTTGATGCTAGTGTTGATGTGATCCCGGATAAGGAATATGAGATTCAGATCGCGGTCCAGGATGTGATCAAACATCAGACCAAAATACATATGTTGTCATTGAGTGGTTTTCAAGGAAGAGAAAATAAAACGACACGATTTACGGTGCGGGTACGTTTTTCGAATCGGGAGACGGCAGTGATCACGCTGAAAGATAATGGATTCGGAGAAATATCACCGACGAGCAACCGGATATGGGAACGATGTATCCGTCTATAAATGAGAGGTGTTCGTTGTGTTTTTAGTCTGTAACTGAAGACACAGAAAGGTAAGGTTTTTATGGGACGATTGATACAGTGCTGCGGCAGGCTTGCAAAACGGCCGTATCACTTCCAATTAGGGGATACGCGGGTATATTCCATTGAAGAAGTATGTTATTTTATTGCGCACAATATTTATCTGCTGCAGAGGGATATTTTTGGCAAAGGCTTCGTAAACTGGGTCAGGGAGGAACTGGCATTAACAGAACTTGCTGATAAATTAGAGGCAATGTCAACACGAGAGGATGCGTTAAAAGATGTTGTTGTGACAATCTGCTGCAGCTGCGATTATTTTGATGAACCTCAGATCAATGAAATGGTACATATTATGGAAGAAACAGAGCATCTTCCGGAGAGAGAATGCCGTAAGATCAAGGCTGATACGCAGTTACAGAGCGGCTGCTATGAAAGTGCGGTCGAGGGATATCAGGCAATCTTACGTAGTGAGGATATGATGCAGGCAAGTCCGGCAGAATATGCACCGCTTTATCATAATATCGGCGTGGCACTTGGTCTGCTGGGTGAGTATTTGCAGGCATCGGATTATTTTTTGCGGGCATATGAGACAAATAAAAAAGAGAAAAGTCTACAGTGTTATTTGGCGGCACTACACCTGTCCGGAAATGAACAAGCCTGGCAGGAGGCGGTAAGTACGTTGCGGTTATTACCGGATCGGCTGGTCTCTATCGAAGATCAGTACAAAGAGTGTAAAAAACGCTGTTCGATCGCTGTAAAAGTGCGACAGATCAAAAAGATGCGTTTTTCGGCGAGTAATGGAAAGCTGCCGGAATATTATGATCGTATCGATGAGATGATCCGAGATTGGAAAGAGGAGTATCGTCAGCAGATCAGTATATAATATACAGAAAGGCGGAAGGTATGGCATTTTGGAATCGTAGACGTAGGGAAAAGAAAGAGCAGGAAGCAGCAGAATTGGCAGAGCAGATGCGTTTGGCACAGGAAGAATTTGACCGCAGGCGTGCACAGACACAGAAAACAGTATCGAATGAGGGAACAACTTTGCCGGAAGCGTTTGATGATAATGAATTAATACCGGGAGATGTTGCAGAAAGCAAGCGACTTGTCACAGAGTGCTGTGAGGCAATCCGTGAAATAGAACATCAGCGTGAGTTGGCGACGGTCGAGTATGACAAGGTGAGTGAGCGATTGACGGATATTCAGCGGATCGATGAAATATCAGGCGAAGCAAAAGATACGCTGCATGACTTAAGCAAACGTATCATGAACCTGACTCGTGAACGCAATCAGTACAAAAATCGCAGCCTCACGATCACGGATGCACAGATCCGATTATTAGATCCGTATGAGGAAGTTCTTGGCAGAGAAGTAAAGAAAATGTATGATGCCGAAATGTATCAGACATCGATCAATGGAGATATTGAAAAGCTGGATGAGACGAAAAAAGATCTTCACCGGCAGCAGCGTCAGGTGATCGCCAATCAGAGAATGCTGAAAAAGATGGCAAAGTTTGTCATTCTTCTTATTATATCGTTGTTTGTATTGTTTGCTGTGTTGTACTATGCGATGGAAGTAGATATGACATATCCATATTTGGGAACGATATTGCTGGCGGCAATTTCTGCCACGGTAATATTTGCGGAATCATTGCGTAATCGGACAGAAGCGGCGTTGTTAGGCAAAAAGATCAACAAGGCGACGACGTTATTAAACCGTGTCAAGATCAAATACATTAATAACCGCAGTCTGTTGGATTATGATCGGGCTAAGTTTCAGGTGAAAGATGCTGCGGAGTTTGAAAAGATATGGCAGGAATATGTGCGTGCCAAGGAGTATGAACGCAAATTCCAGGAAAATACAAAACAACTGCAGCTTGTGCAGGATCAATTGCTGGAATTGCTGCGTGATAATCATGTTGCGACACCGGATATCTGGCTAAGTCAGACATTAGCAATCATAGATCCCAAAGAAATGGTGGAGGTGCGTCATGCCTTAAATATACGCCGCCAAAAACTACGGGAACGCATGGCAGAAAATGATGAGGCAAAGGCATCCATGTTAGCTGGGATCGACCGGATCATTGCCCAGACCCCAAGTGCAGAGCGGGATATCATCGCGATCGTACAAAGCTATTACAAAGAGTCGTAAAAATGTGATGACTCCCCGAAAAGAGTGTAGCCTAAAAAAAGAGTGCTGCCCCCCCAAAAAAAAAAAGATGTTGACACCAAAAAAAAGATGTGTTAGTATATGACTGTTGTGTGATCATACACAACCAAAGAAGAGTATCCACTCTCACCTTAGCACGAGCAAGTGACTTGGGTTACTAAAAAGTGTATAAAATATATATAATCATTGTATTATGATATATTATTTCCTTTTGCAAGAACGTGGATTTCTCTTTGAAACCCGCGTTTTTTTCTTTGGGTAAAATGAAAAAGAGTATGAAGAAAGTTGGAGGTGTACGACCATTAGCGATTTAATGATTAACGAGAGAATCCGAGACAAAGAGGTTCGTCTGATTGGACAGGACGGAGAGCAGCTTGGCATTATGTCAGCTAGAGATGCGATGAAACTTGCACGAGAGGCAGATCTGGATTTAGTAAAGATTGCTCCGGGTGCAAAGCCACCGGTATGTAAGATTATTGATTACGGCAAATATCGTTATGAAATGGCACGCAAGGAAAAAGAGGCCAAGAAGAAGCAGAAAACGATGGAAGTTAAGGAAGTTCGCCTCTCTCCAAATATTGATGTCAATGATTTGAACACCAAAGCAAATCATGCAAGAAAGTTCTTAGGAAAAGGAGATAAAGTAAAAGTTACACTTCGTTTCCGCGGAAGAGAGATGACACATATCAATTACAGTAAGCAGATCCTGGACAGTTTCTTTGAAAAGGTAGAGGATATTGCGGTTGTGGATAAGCCGCCGAAGATGGAAGGCAGATCCATGGTAATGTTTTTGTCAAAGAAGCGCTAATAAAGTGTGTTATTTGCAGAAGTTTCTGTGAAACATTCTTTAATAAATAAACAAATGTTAAGGAGGATTTTATCATGCCAAAAATGAAAACAAAGCGTGCAGCAGCAAAGCGTTTTAAAACAACTGGAACAGGTAAATTGATGAAGATGAAAGCAAACAAGAGCCACATCTTGAACAAGAAGTCTACTAAGAGAAAGAGAACTCTTCGTAAGGCTGTTGAGGTTGATGCAACAAACGCAAAGATGATGAAGCGCATGCTTCCATATTCAAAATAATAGAAGGAGGAACGTAATAATGGCACGTATTAAAGGCGGATTAAACGCAAAGAAGAAACATAATAGAGTATTAAAGCTGGCAAAGGGATACAGAGGAGCAAGATCTAAACAGTACCGTGTTGCAAAGCAGTCTGTCATGAGAGCACTTACCTCTTCCTTCGCAGGCAGAAAGCAGAGAAAGAGACAGTTCAGAAGACTTTGGATCGCCCGTATCAATGCAGCAGCTAGAATGAATGGTTTATCTTACAGCCGTTTTATGTATGGTTTGAAATTGGCTGAGATCGATATCAACCGTAAGATGTTGTCTGAGATGGCAATCAGTGATCCGGAAGGATTTGCTAGCTTAGTAGAGACAGCAAAGGCTAAGTTGGGATAATTTTTAGAATATAATATCCCAAACTATATCTTATACGAAATAGAAACGGACATTCCGAACAGGAATGTCCGTTTTGTGCGTGCACCTTACGGCGTACGTCGCTAATGGGGGAGTGATATCCTTAATACACAAATATCCTGGATATACTTTTTATTCTTTTGAAATTGTAAAAATTGCATAATAAATTTCTCGTTACAAAATAAAAATTGTGCATTTTCACTTGATTCTATGGACGAGTTGGGGTATAATATAACCATTAAACAGCAAAGGAGTGGTAACTATGCAGTATATTATCAGCGGAAAGAATATCGATGTTACAGAAGGACTCAAGGAAGCCATCTATGAGAAGATTGGCAAATTAGAGCGTTATTTTACTCCGGAAACCGAAGTTCACGTGACGTTAAGTGTCGAGAAGGAGAGACAAAAGATCGAGATTACGATTCCAATGAAAGGAAATATTGTACGTGCTGAGCAGGTAAGCAATGATATGTATGTATCCATTGATCTTGTAGAGGAGATCATTGAGAGACAGCTTCGCAAATACAAAAATAAATTGGTAGATCAGCAACAGACGGCAGCTAGTCTTAGTAAAGCGTTTGTTGAGGAAGAGATCCATGATGATGATGAGATCAAGATCATCCGTTCTAAGAGATTTGCAATGAAGCCGATGGATCCGGAAGAAGCATGTATTCAGATGGATCTGTTAGGACATAATTTCTATGTATTCCGTAACGCAGAGACAGATGAAGTCAATGTTGTTTATAAGCGTAAAGGCAACACTTTCGGATTGATTGAGCCGGAATTTTAGAGAGATTATAGGTAAGGTATAAGATCCTTAGGGATTAGGTAAAGAGAAAGATAAGCGTGAGAAGACTATTTTGAGAGCAATCGATAAGTAGTCTTCTCTTTTTTTTGAGAACGAGAAATTGCTGTTGGCACCCCTTGCGTTTGAAAGGGGATAATGATATACTTTAGATTGGTTTGTTATAAATTTTAGATTAGGAGATAATTATGAGTGTATTTACTAAGATTTTTGGTACTCACAGTGAGCGTGAGGTAAAGCGAATCATTCCGATTGTTGATAAAATTGAAGCATTAGCACCGGAATTTGAGAAGCTCACAGACGAGCAACTACAGGCTAAGACGCCTGAATTTAAGGAGCGCTTGGCGAACGGTGAGACATTGGACGATATCCTGCCGGAAGCGTATGCTACTGTCCGCGAGGCGGCTACTCGTGTATTGGATATGCGTCATTATAGAGTACAGTTGATCGGTGGTGTTATTTTACATCAGGGACGTATCACAGAGATGCGTACCGGTGAAGGTAAGACGTTGGTATCTACATTGCCGGCATATTTGAATGCGTTAGAGGGCAAAGGTGTCCATATCGTTACCGTCAATGATTACTTGGCAAAGCGTGATGCTGAGTGGATGGGTAAAGTACATGAATTTTTGGGACTCACGGTTGGTGTTATCTTAAATAATATGGATAATGATGAGCGCCGTGAGGCATATAACTGTGACATTACGTATGCAACCAATAATGAACTTGGATTTGATTATCTGCGTGATAACATGGTTGTATACAAGGAGCAGCTTGTACAGAGAAGTCTTCATTATGCGATCATCGATGAGGTGGATTCGGTATTGATCGATGAGGCGAGAACACCACTTATCATTTCCGGTCAAAGTGGCAAGTCAACTAAATTGTATGAGATGTGTGATATTTTCGTAAGACAGTTGACCAAAGGTACTGCAAAAGAACTTTCCAAGATGGATATTCTCATGAATGAGGAACAGCAGGAAACCGGAGATTATGTTGTCGATGAAAAGGATAAAAATGCAAATCTGACAGAAGAAGGTGTGCGCAAGGCAGAGCGTTTCTTCCAGGTAGAGAACCTTGCAGATCCGGACAACTTGGAATTGCAGCATAATATCAACTTAGCGCTTCGTGCACATTCTTTGATGCATCGCGACAAAGATTATGTGGTAAAAGACGATGAGGTTTTGATCGTTGATGAGTTTACGGGACGTATCATGCCGGGACGCCGTTTTTCGGATGGTCTGCACCAGGCGATCGAGGCGAAAGAGCATGTTAAGGTCAAGAGAGAGAGTAAAACACTGGCAACGATCACGTTCCAGAACTTCTTTAATAAATACGAGAAGAAATCCGGTATGACCGGTACTGCGTTGACTGAGGAAAAAGAGTTCCGTGAGATTTACGAGATGGACGTTGTTGAAGTACCTACCAACAAGCCGATTGCGCGTATTGACTATAATGATGCAGTATATAAGACCAAAGAGGATAAGTTCAATGCCGTTGTTGCTGACATTGTAGAGGCTCACAAGAAGGGGCAGCCTGTTTTGGTCGGTACGATCACAATTGATACTTCTGAGTATCTGAGTGCTAAACTTCAGAAAGCAGGCATTCCGCATAAAGTCTTGAATGCGAAGTTCCATGAGTTGGAGGCAGAGATTATTGCAGATGCCGGACAGAAGGGTGCCGTTACGATCGCAACGAATATGGCCGGTCGTGGTACCGATATTAAGCTTGGCGATGGGGTTACGGAACTTGGTGGTCTGAAGATCATCGGTACGGAGCGACATGAGTCTCGTCGTATTGATAACCAGTTGCGCGGTCGTGCCGGACGTCAGGGAGATCCTGGTGAATCCAGATTCTACATTTCTTTGGAAGATGATCTGATGCGTCTTTTCGGCTCAGAGCGAATCATGGGACTGTTTGATGCTATGCCGGACGGAGAGCAGGTAGAGCACAAGATGCTTTCCAGTGCGATCGAAAATGCACAGAAGAAGATTGAGGGTAACAACTTTGGTATTCGTAAGAATTTGCTGGAGTTTGACCGTGTTAATAATGAGCAGCGTGAAGTGATCTATAAAGAGTGTCGTCGTGTTCTGGATGGAGAGAGTATGCGTGATACGATCTACAAGATGATCACCGATGAAGTGGAAAATTGCGTAAATTCAGTCATTCCGGAGGATGGCAGTGCAGAAGACTGGGATGTACAGGAGTTAAATAATGTCTTGCTTCCGATCATACCGTTGAAGAGAATTCAGCTTGACGACGAGATGTTAAAACATGGTACCAGAGAGGATCTGGCACAGAAACTCAAAGAGGAAGCCGTTAAGGTATATGAGGCAAAAGAGGCAGAATTCCCTGATCCGGATCAGATCCGTGAGGTTGAGCGAATTATTCTGTTGAGAGTTATTGATAACAAGTGGATGGATCATATCGATGATATGGATCAGCTTCGTGAAGGTATCGGATTACAGGCATATGGACAGAGAGATCCGGTTGTGGAATACAAATTCGCCGGATTTGATATGTTCAATGCAATGATTGATTCGATCACAGAGGAGACTGTAAAAGCGCTCACACATATCAAGATCGAGCAGAAAGTAGAGCGTGAGCAGGTTGCTAAGGTTACCGGAACGAATAAGGATGAGTCTCAGCCGGCACAGCCAAAGCGCCGTACAACCAAGAAGGTACAGCCAAACGATCCGTGCCCATGCGGTTCCGGACGTAAGTACAAACAGTGCTGCGGACGCCGTGCATAATAAGTATTATAGTGCCTTCCGATTCACGGATCGTGAGCCGGAAGGATATAATTGATAAAATATAGAAAGAGGTGAGTTGGTATGGTAGAGTTTGACAGAGTCAAAATGACGCTTGCAAACTATGAACAGCCACTGCTTGAAATGGGGAATTCACTTTGACCTCGCTAATAAACGAGATCGAGTGGAAGAACTGGACAAGACAATGGAAGATCCGGGATTTTGGGATGACCCGGAACATTCTGCCAAGATCGTGCAGGAGTCCAAAAAGCTGAAATCCGTGATAGAACGCTATGAGTCATTGGAGAGCGCCCGCGATGATATTTTGATGTTGATTGAGATCGCGGAGGAAGAAAATGATGTCAGCGTGTTGGAGGAAGTAGAAGATTCACTGCAGCAATTTGAGCAGGAATATGAATCCCTGCGTATTGAAACACTTTTGAGTGGAGAATACGACAAAGACAATGCAATATTAACGCTTCATGCCGGTGCCGGTGGAACAGAAAGTTGCGACTGGGCAAGTATGTTGTGCCGTATGTATCAGCGCTTTGCAGAAAAGCATGGATTTGAAGTTGAAATGCTGGATTTTCTGGATGGTGATGAAGCGGGTTATAAATCAGTTACGCTGCAGATCAATGGCGCAAATGCGTATGGTTATCTGAAATCAGAGCATGGAGTGCACCGTTTGGTGAGAATCTCACCGTTTAATGCAGCCGGCAAACGGCAGACATCCTTTGTATCCTGTGATGTCATGCCGGATATCGAAGAAGATCTTGATGTTGAGATCGCAGATGATGATATTCGTATCGATACATATCGTTCCAGTGGAGCGGGTGGTCAGCATATCAATAAGACTTCTTCTGCAATTAGAATTACCCATTTCCCGACAGGGATCGTGGTACAGTGCCAAAATGAACGTTCACAGCATATGAATAAGGATAAGGCAATGCAGATGCTCAAGGCAAAGCTGTATATTTTAAAACAGCAGGAGCAGTTGGAAAAGGCGAGCGGTATCCGAGGCGAATCCAAAGAGATTGGCTGGGGGA